>Ga0209915_1002258_pt1 | contig 21469 bp, 27 predicted proteins | sample ThiBiot_750_plan_FD_183952 | JGI IMG/M metagenome (GOLD analysis project Ga0209915, IMG submission 183952) | Wastewater bioreactor microbial communities from Cape Town, South Africa - Thiocy_cont_750_plan (SPAdes) | ecosystem: Engineered > Bioreactor > Thiocyanate-remediating > Anaerobic-Aerobic... | reverse complement strand
CATACAACTTGAAACTGTTTTATTTCAAATTTCACTTCTCTTACTCTATATGAATTCTGCAGCACCGTTTTTTATTTATTTATTATCAGCCAAATCCTTTCGACAAGGTTTTATTCAGCTGTTCATTACTCTCTATAACAGAACAAAACAAAGCATTCATATCTAAAGTATATGAAATCTGAGAATTTTTTTTATTGTTAAATAAAATGATGTTCGTATTCATTCATTTATAAACTCGGTTGAATTTGATTGATTTCAATGATTCGACGATGTTTTATGTTGAAATAAGCTCGAGAGAGAATATAAACAAGCTGTTGACGAAATCGTTTCGATGCGCACATATAAATATAAAATGAATTCTAAACAAAACCGTAAAAAATTCAGTTTTTAAAAGCTTTTCGTGTAACTCACAGTAAAATGAATATAAAAGAGAATATTCGCAAGATTTTTCAAAAGATTCCAACCAATTGATACATATGTAGCATTTGGAGTATTGATAATCAACGAACCAATCGAATAAACAATTTGAAGTGCAATAGCAAGAATATCACACAAACCTTTGACAAGTACCATGACGGTTAACTGTTTATCCAATTCACGTCGAACCAATGGCACTGTTCGATAGGTTATTTGTTGAATATTTCGATATGCTAAACCTCCGAATATACATATAATTGAAATAGGTAATATACCGTTGATAATCGGCAGATTAAAATAGAAAGTATAACGTTGATAAATCGTATTTGTGATTATACAAGTTGATTTGCCGGTGAGAGATGATACACTGATATTAAAATATAATCCAAATGGAAGTGAATAGATCATACAAATGATGATTGTGATTATTATGACATAACGAGCTAGTTTTATGTTATTCAATCGATGCCATCGACGATTTGAACATGTTGCAAAATACTGATCGAGAATTGCTAAACATAAACATCCAAATGAAATCATTATACCGAGCTGAACTAGAAACGGTCGTAGACAACAATAAACAACTGACATCGATGGCCAATCAATGTCAAAACCATTGATCATGATAAGTGTTAATAGGCCAGTAAATAATTGTGAAATATCGACAATAGACATGATAGTTAAATAGAATGCACATGAACTTTGTCGAAACGTTCGAAGACTTAGAAAAACGATTAAAATCAATGGTTGACCAATAATACCCAAGAGAAAAAGAAATGATCCGATATAAATGGTAGTATACCGTGAAATTGTAATTAATATTGCTGCCGTTGGAGTTGACATTTTACTTATGAATACGACAGTAAAAATTATCCCTTTCATTTCTTTTCTACGCAATTATAGATAATGAATAACTCAAGTATTAAATTATAGGATAAAATTCTTTTATTCATCAAAGAAAAAAAAAACTCATCTATTCATTATAAAGTATTTATAATATTCCTGCAAATTGTTCATCAGTTAATATTCGTTGATTCGTACTGTTCGGTTTCAACCATTGATCTGATTGTAAACAAGTTTTATACGCTGAATAAGCCGTATAATTATTCCAAATAATATCTCCATGCATACCGCCGAAAATTGCCCAATCAGTTTCATAATCAATATTGAAATAGGACGCCATTTTCAATGTACTATTAGCTACGTAATTACACCATCGATTTAACCATTCGGATTTCATTTGAATATCAGAAATATTACCCGTACGAATAGTTGTACTTCCACATTCATTGATACCAATTGGTTTAGTCGATGAAATGTTTTTCAATCGTATAATCATATGATCAAAGATTTCATTAGGCCATATCCATGAACCACCTCGACTAGCACCGAAATTGTATCCGTCTACACCTAACCAATCGACATAATCATCGCCTACCCAATATTCTTCAGCTGTATAATTCCCGAAATCAGCATAATTAACACTCCACACCCATTGTAAACGAGTTGAATCAATGCCTTTACTGGAAAATATCTGATGAACATGACGCCAGGCAGAAACGTATTCTGCAGGAGTCGAATTTTGCGACCATGGATACCAATAACCATTCATTTCATGAGCTAAACGAATATAGACTCGTCGATCATCATCATTTCCATAGATACCATCTCGTCCAGCCAACCACACTTTCATTCGATCACTATAATCATTAATATAATCATCATACGTATGATTATTCACTAATTTAATGATTCCTGGTTGACTTTTGTAACCACATACAAACATTTGCCATGTTATCATAGGAATACTTCGACGATTCCATAAATTCATCAATGTTACATTAAAAAACTCATTCAAAGAATCATTACACCAAATAGTAAACATGACAACAATTGTTGGTTGTTTATTAGCCCATAAGGACAAATTACCAAGTCGATCAAATGTTGATACTTCATGACCATTGAAAATACCTGCTAATTTCAAATCATTTGATGCAGATAAATATCGTACGGAAAAAATAATAAATAAAAATACAAAGATATCATGTAAATGCTTCATTTTTATGTTGTCGAAAGAAGCAAAATGATAACAAATATATAACGTTCTTTCTCTTATCATTTAACCTATCTATTGTTTCGAATTTATTTTTATTTTATTCTATCAAAACGAATATTTATTGAGCAGTTATATGTTGTTTATACCATTGATCTCCTTCGTATGCAATCCATTCACTCAATTTTTCGAGAAAATCTTTCGCATAGATATGCGGAACCCATTCTTTGGGTAAAGATTTGTAACCATAGAAAGCTCCTGCAAGTTGTCCATAGATAGCAGCTGTTGTATCTGTATCATCGCCAAGATTAACAGCAGCAAGTGCTCCTTCTTTAAATGAGCCTGTCGAATAAAATGCCCATAGAGCTGCTTCGAGAGAATCAACAACATAACCTTTGCCTCGAATACCTCCTTCGTATCCATTTTTTGTTTTATAAGAACCTTGAGCAATACTTTTAATATCATCATGAAGATCTTCGTCACCAAATAACGATCTATTATTCGAATAGAAATTATTATTGAGCAATTCGTCCTTGGATAATCTTCGCATAGCACCAGCAATCAATGCACCATAAAAACGACAGGCATCAGTCGATTTCTTATCTCCATGTGTAATTTGCCCGCTTATACCTGAGTATTTTATAGCATCTTTCTCATTTCGAAAGAAGAAGAGTGGTACAGGTGCAAGACGCATCAATGCTCCATTTCCAGCTACTCCTTCTTTGCTACAATACACGTTAAAATCTTTGAGCAATTGACGATTCGAAGCATAATCGTCGATATTAGCAATAGGGGTTTGTGATTGGTTTTGAAAATCATTTTGACGTTTTGTAAATTCGTTAATTGATTCTCTAGTTGCATTTCCAATGTCAAAACACTTTCCAGTTGATGACATATAGCCAAATTCAAGCCACCATTTATATCGAACTAATTGATCATAAGGAACAAAATCTTGACAAGAAATTAATGAATTAGCTAAGCAAAGAGCCATCGATGTATCATCAGTAAACTAAATTTATAATGAGAGAATGTATTTTTCTGTTAAAATTAAAAGAAAAAACGACTGATTATACTTGTCCTTTTTCAAGACCCCAAGTTCCGCCACCCTCAAGATCTTCAACTGAATGTTCTACGAGAAATTCATAAGGTCGAAACTCGACAAAAGCTCCAAGAGCATCGCCTAATGCCATTCCTATGATCGATCCTTTAATACGATCTAGAATATCTTCATCTAGTTCGGCTATGGGTGCACCAGGTATTTGAATTTCATGAGGTCTTACGACACCATTTTCTCGTTGTCGATTTTGAAATTGAAGATCAAGCCATAGTTTTTGTTTATCTATTCGATGTCTTATATTTGTAAATGAAACTTTAAAAAAACGTTGTTTTACTATAACTTGAGCCGTAGATTTTTGGTTGACGTCTTTCATTTACAGTATCTATTGACGAAGTTGAGGGTGAGGATTGTGTAGTGTCTTGTGATGGTTCCTCGAGTGAAGTTTGGCCGCCTGACCATGGATTCCAACTCGGTGGAAACCACGCTAAAGTATTTTTATTCGATTATGTTAATATAACAATAATGTTTCCTTACATCCGAGTCCAGTATAATAAAGTACATTTTGAACAATATACACAGCGCTCCGCACTGGTATAAGCAAAACATCACTCACAGTCTTCATCATTATGTAGCAAAAGAAGTTTTAATATGAATATAAGTATATAGATTAGAAAAGTGAAACAAAATTCATGGTTTTTTTTTCATTTATATGCTGATAAAAAAAATCTTCGTAAAGACACGTAGTCTTTATCTCAGTTTTGTTTTATCATGATGGTAAACTAACATTCTTTGGACCATCTAGTCTTCTCACCCTCAAGAATTCCACGGTTGTGTATACCGATAAATTGCTCGATTGATGTTTTATTATTCTCGACTACTAAGTAAATCATAGCGTCAAGTTTAGGTACAATCGATTTGAGTGGCTCAACAGCTCGTTCCAATAAAACCAATGGAGCTAATTGATGGCTGTGATGCTTGATCATTTGATACAGCCATTTACTTTCACAATAAAAGAGAAAAAAAAACGCTAACGAAATAGTATATGCATGATTGGTCGATAGGACTAAGGATAAATAGACATACATGGATGATTTTACTATATATCTATGATTGGCGAACGAAAAATAAAAACGCATCCTTCGATTAGCAATCATCGTCACAAGTTATTCGTGATTGCGTACCGTTTGTTCTTGGTCGGTTTTATTCAGATTTCAAATGACCACATCACTCATTTGGTCGCATATTTCAATCAAAACAAAGACGAATAAACTTCTTAACAATGTCTCAGGCCTGGCTCGATCTGGCGAAATACTCGCCATCATTGGAGCATCTGGTGTTGGCAAAACCACGCTAATGAATGTATTAAGCGGTCGACATAGTCAAGAATTACAAATTGAAGGTGATGTTTATCTGAATCGTATGTTAACAACACCTCTACAACGAACAACAAGTGGAATGATTGGATATGTCGAACAGTACGAACCTTTTATTGAAACAATGTCCTTGGAAGAACATTTAATTTTTCAAGTTGAATTCGACGAATATTTTCAAATTAAATCGTTCGTGATCTGTTTTTTTAGGCTATGCTTCGAATGCCACGAACTATGACAGATACAGAACGACGATTAAGAGTGATTGATGTTGTATCACAATTACATTTAACTAATTGTAAAAAAACAGCAATTCGACAATTATCAGGTGGCGAACGAAAACGACTCGCTTTTGCTGCTGCTCTTCTAACGAATCCCAATGTTCTTCTCATTGATGAGCCAACATCAGGCTTGGATACTTATCTAGCTAAAAATTTAATGGAAATCATTCAATCAACAGCTGTAACATACAATCAAACGATTGTTGTTGTTCTACATCAACCATCGAGTGTCATTTTAGATGTTGTACATAAACTGTATCTATTAGTCGAAGGCGGACAACAAGCGTTCTACGGGAGTAAATCCGAAGCTGAAGAATTCTTTCGAATCAATTGTCAACTGACAGCTTCGTCACTCGATGGATTTATTGAACAAGTATCTGCGCCAGCAGATCTCGCTGATGATCAAGGCGTTGTCACACAGAGAAAAGCGGTTGAACAATATATTCTCTCTGGCAAAGGCAAATCACTCGAAACAATAATTGAAGATTATGTTATTACATCAATCGAGAATAATGAACTGAATGTCATCGAATACAGTTCGTTTTTACGTCAATTAAAATGGCTTCTCTGGCGATCATTCGCTAGTATCAAACGTAATCCCAAACGAACGATAGTATTAGTATTTCGAGTAGTTTTACTCGTATCTGTCTTTGGTATTTTATTCTTTCATTTAACACCGAAAATGAATGATTATATTCAAAATATTAATGTTCTACTAATACTTCTTCTTCTTCCACTCAATGATTTGAATATGTCTCATGTCTTAGTCGAAGTACCAACTGAACGTCAAGTCGTCATTTGGGAATATCGACGACATATGTATTCAATCGGAACGTACTATTTCACTCGTTTAATTATCGATACAATTTATCAAATTATTCTATCGATTATTTCCATATCGATTCTTTCATTATTAACTAACTTATCACACGTTTTCGCATTCATAGGTATATTTATACTTTCAGAAATGACAGCGTGTGGGTTAGGATATTTAATTGCTGCCATTTCATCGACGCCAAGCACTGGACTATTATGTCTACAACCGATTCAAACTATGATCATTATTTTTACCGGTTTTTTTATTAATTTAAATTCAATTCCAGTTCCTTTGAGATGGTTGAAATACATCGCCTATCTCTATTATAGTTATAGTTTATTGCTTACTGTTCAATGGCATAATTTTCCCAATCCTATGTCGATCAATGCAACAGCAGGTGATGATGTTCTTCAATGTTTTGACATTTCCTATCGAGACACAACAGTCAATGTTGTCATGCATTTTGTTTTAGCGTTTGTGTTCCATTGTTTTGCATTTATTATTACTCTATTTCGAATAAGACGTGCGGCGTAAAAAACCAAAAACGTTTTGTTATTTTAGATAATCATGGAAATGAATGAATGTACAAAATTAATATCACATTCGTTCGTTCTTTCGTGGTCTCATTTACATGTCGAAGCTCGAACTTCAGCAATTCTTCGCGATCTAACTGGATTTGCTCGTCCAGGTCAAGTGCTGGCTATCATGGGCACATCAGGTGTCGGTATGCACGTATTTTTGACTTTCGATCGTATTCGATATTGATAATTCAGGAAAAACGACGCTCATGAATGTCCTCAGTGGTCAACATGGCGATCATCTATCCGTGTCATTCGGTGATGTACGAGTCAATGGACTTGCATTGACTGATTCTCAACGACGAAAATTTAGTCCGATCGGATATGTCGAACAAGAAGATTGTTTTATTGAAACACTGACTCTTCGTGAACATCTGATCTTTCAAGTAGAAGAACGAATTTTAGTTTTTTTGCAGAATATTCTTTTCAGGCTATGCTACAAATCGTCGATAATGTTCTGAACGATGACGAACGTCGTCTACGTGTGCATAAAATCATCAGTGAACTTCATTTGAACAAATGTATGCAAACAACAATCAAGAATTTGTCCGGTGGAGAACGGAAAAGACTTGCATTGGCAAGTGTTCTTCTCAATGATCCTCAAATTCTTCTTATCGACGAGCCAACATCGGCCTTAGACGCATATTTAGCCATGTATGTCATGAAAACCATTCGTTCGATGGCTGTCAATCAAAATAAAACAATCATTGTCGTTATTCATCAGCCAACTGCTGCGATGTACGATTTGATTGATAAAGTTTACGTGTTAGTACACGGTGGTCGACAGGCATTTTTTGGTTCAAAAGATGAGACAATCGAATTTTTCTCTACTGATTGTCGTTTAACATCATCATCGTTAGATGGTTTTATTGAACAAATCGCTGCACCATCAATCGATGAGAATAATGTCAAACAAACAATTGCTGATCAATATACAAAATCAAAATACATGAAATCATTGCAAACAATCATGGAACAACAATCACAAGTAACGATTGATGATGAAGTAATCGATATGTTAGATAAGAGCAAATCGACGAGTTTTCTGCGTCAATTAAAATGGCTTCTCTGGCGATCTTTCCTCGCTAATTCACGTCACGGTGCGCGCATCATTCTTTTATCAATTCGAGCTTTTTCTTTTGCTTTAATTCAAAGTCTACTGTACTTCCATCTATGTGGTTCAGGCAGTTTCATTCAAAATGTCAATGCTCTACATGTAGCAGTTATTGGAATTTCTATTACCACAAGTAGTTACATGATTATCACTGCGATGCCTTTGAGTAATAAGATTGGCATTCGAGAAAATCATCGAGGTGTATACGGTATCTTTGTTTATTATCTATCGAGTGTGTTGCAGGATGTTCATTTGTTGTTTGTCTTTCCATTTGTTATGGCAACTATCATTTATTGGATGTCAGGTATGGACAATTCAGGAGTGCATTATGTGTTATTTGTTAGTATCAATATACTCTCAAGTTTCGCAGGAGCTTCATTCGGTCAATTAATTTCTTCGTTTTCGAGTTCACTGGAAATAGCTGTTATGATAGCAGCACCATGCATGCAAATTCTTATCTTGTTTAACGGATTTTATTTGGATTTAACGAATACTTCATCGGTATTTCGGATTTTTCAATATATTTCTCCGCATTATTATACGTATTCAGCATTATTAAACATTCAATGGACATATGTTACTCCCGAGAAAGTCCAACAATGTGATAATTCTTCACATTCAGCATCATATACGAAATCTCCGTTTTGTAAACGAATACTCGAACACTCCTACATTCCCAATTATCATGGCAACGTAACATTTCCTGTAATGATGCTCATTGTTTTTCTCATTACTTGTCATATGTTTTCTTTGATTATCCTATTATTTCGAGCAAATCGTAGTCATTTACATGACTATTGGTTGAAGATGAAACGAACTCATAAGACTAACTATCGACGTTTACCTTAATCTATATTTTATTTATTCTAAAGAAAATGCCGAACAACGAGTTTCCGTTCCACCACCTGCTAACCAACATTCCGAACAAATAAATAATGGTAAAAGATCTTGTCCTGCCGGTGGTGATGATGGATGAAGTTTTTTACAGAATAGACATTGAAAATTCTGTGCATGTTTTTGACAAAGTCGAGCTTCGTGTTTCTCGTCGGATGTCTCAGGAGGAATATGTTTCGAGCAAATAACACACGGATTTTTCTGTATCATAAGTAGGCTGATTTTAAATTTTCGAGCACAGGTATTACAAGCATAAGCTCGTTGATTGTCTATCGTGTTCGTGCAACGACGACGCTAAAAAATATATATACAAAACTTTCTCTTCGAAATAATCGATTAAATATTCTTACACGTAGGTAATTTTCTCGATCATGCCGAGCAACAAGACGTCCTTCGAGCGAACTTAAATATTCAACAAGTTCTTCATACATACGTCCTTGTTCGTAATGATACAAGACACGAGATGTTGAGATCTCTTTTATCGATGAATGTTTACGATAAAATTCAGCCATGAATGCATGCAGACTACGTATTTCATTGGGATCGTCGTTCAAACAACGTTGTCGTAATAGTTTCTCGATTGATGAATCACGAAAAATGATGTACAAACTTCCCATGATCCAAGTTGTGTCAAGAAAGATTTTGACATGCCTTCGTAATATCGACCAAGTCATTGCATTGACATCGGTGTCTGTTTTCAAATACTTTTGAAGTAGATTCAGCATATCAGATTCAAGTAAACCAATATCAGAAATGAGTAATAATTTGAAAAACTAAAAACTTTATTTTCATTTTTTAATGTGAAAGAGAATTACTGTATCAGTAAGTGGTCGATTGTCGATAATTTCATAAGATTCGTCGATTAGAAAATTCAGTAGGTCATCTAACGTTTGAGGATACGTTTTGAGACGTTTGGTAACAAGTGAATAATCACCGAATTGTCGGAGATTTTCACAAACATAAGATAAATAATTCGGATGTTCGCCACCTTTATTATTGACAAGTAGTGATTTTTGTTCGTATTCAAGAATCTATATAAAACAAATGTGTCATTTTATTCTCTTTTCTTTTGTTTTTTGCAATTTACTTTATTAAAATTACGGAAAAACATGTCAATGTATGAACTTCGTTGTTCTTCTGTTAATAATTTCAGTTCAAGTCGATAATGTGAATGATCACGTATTGTTTTATGTAGATTTGAATCTGTTTGCGTACTAACTATGATGTACGTATGATCACTAACTAATTGTGAAAGCCAAAGAAATGGAAATTCATTTTTATACTCTCGGTCGTGACGAAGATCAGCCTAAGGAATATTTTTCTTTTTTTTCAAGTTTAACATTAATCTGAAATTACCTTTTCTAAACCATCAACAATAATAACAATTGGTATCGGTATAACAGCAATAGCGTCTTGCATAAATGAGTCATCATTAAACATGAATTCTTCATTTGTTTTCGGAGATTTGATATTATTCGTTTGGAGATATTTCCAAAGTTTGAGTTGTAAATTCGTTATTATGAAATGACTTCCATTTTGATACGCTCCTTCAGCGAAATAATAATAGATTATAGCTTTATCTTTCATTGATTCCTAATTTAACATCGATTCACAAGTTCCTATTCTAAGAAAAACATGAATTTACTTCGATATCTAAGACAAATTTCGCAAGTAACATTGTTTTCCCATCACCTGGTTGACCTGCTAAAGCCAATAAAGGCTGATGATTTGTTTTATCTTTCATCAACACGAGATCTTTATGATCGCCTGTGATGTATTTCAACAATGCTGAATACTCATCCGGTCGATCGATGTAATATTGTGTTTTGTTGAGAAGAAATGTATTCATTTCTTTTTCTTCTAAAAATCAAAATAATTTTCAAAAAAAAAATATCAATTCGATAGAATTCAAACCAAGATTAGTTAAATTATGTTGACTGAAATTATCCGGATACCATTGGCGAATAGCTGCACTCAGAAACGATCTCGTTCGTTCTTCGAATTCTTGTAAACCATCGATTTTGACTCGTTCACGGCCAGTTGACGAGTCTAAACCATCGTACGAGCAATCATACGAAAAGATCTGTTCGGGAGACATGATTTCTGCTAATTGATGTTTTAATTCTTGAATTTGTTTTCGACTTAGTTCATCTTTATCACGAAATTTATCATTGTATTTCTCAGGAAGATTTTGTAAAAGATGTTCAGATTTTCGAATGAGAAAAAAAGCATTCGGATTCTTTCGACGAAATGCACCGTGAATGAATTCCATCAATGTTATCGATGCTCCATCGATCCAACGATAGGTTTCAGCGATATGTTTCGGCAAATCAGTTAGTTTCGGTACCCAACCGTATCTTAATTACGAATGAAAGACGTAGATAAACAAATGCGTGCTATATATGTACTTATCACTGATAAGTCCAATGAAAAACGGTTGACCGTTCTCTTCTAAACATCGATCGAGTTCTTCGAGACACGCTAAGATTGTCTGTTCAGTTGTTGAATCTTTTGGAACCTAATTACAAAATGAAATATCAAAGCGAAAAATGAGATTTCGATTGGATTTACACCCCAACGAAGATCACAATCGATGATTTGAATACCAGATGATGTCATTTCATCACGTAGAGCGGGAAATACTTTTTTAATCAGAACTTCACGTTCGTTGAAAAAATCTGTAAATGTTGACGAAACAAATATTCGAACGACTTTATTCGACCTTCGTTGGTTTCCATGTTGCTCATAAGGTGTCAATCGTTCTGTATCGATATGTTCACGAAGTTTAGTCCAAAAATCCAGTACATCTGCCGATGAAATCGGTGGTAAAACTGGGTATCCCGGATGAACTTGAACGGGAAAGTCTAATGGCGGTTGTGACATGCTCGAGAAAAAAAAAAGAAAGAAAAATGCAACGTTTACATTTTTTTTTTGTTATTAACAGTCGAGAGAAAAACCTTGGTAACGTGCGACAACTACGAAAGAAAAAATAGGTCAATTACGTTATATGTATATGAAATTGAAATTGAAATATCTGTATTGTTCATACAAATACTGCCTAGAGAAGAACTTAATTTGAACCTGATAATAGACTAATGCATTTTATTTTTAAAATAATTATTTAAATCTTTCTTAGAAAATAATTGATTTCAAATCTCATAAAAAGAAATTAGTCTGTTCCTTTTCTCTCTTTAAAACATCGATACACTTTCATATTTTACAGCTTCTAACAGCATGACAGATCTTTCACATTTCGTTGTTCAATTTAATATTTATGTTGGAATAGCATTTTTAATCTTTGGCGTATTCGGAAATATATCTAATATGATTGTTTTCTACAAAACTGATCTTCAACACCCGACATCATACATATTATTTTGCACTTCATGTGCAAGTCTATTGTATTTACTGGAAGGTTTGTTTACCCGAGTGATGAGTACAGGATTTTTTATCGATTGGACGACTATCAATATGGATTGGTGTCGAGGTCGTCTGTATTTTGCTTATATATTTGTGCTTCTTTCGATTTTGTATATGTGTTACGCGTCGATCAATCAGTTTTTCTCAACATCTCAGAAAGAAAAACTACGTCGATTAAGCAACTTAACCAGTGCTCGATGTGCGACACTTATTATTCTTATTTTTTGCTTTTTACATCAGCTACCACTTGCAATATTAGCACAACAGCTTCCCAATGGAACGGGTGGGTTCGTTTGCAATAGTTTGATCAATCCTTATTTAAGAGGATATATTTTATACTTTAATACTCCGATTTTATTATCAATAGCTCCAATTTGTTTCTTAATTATTGTTGGTATTTTGACGTATCGTAATGTAGGTATGTTGCAAGGCAAAAATACTCGTCAACGAGCTCAACGTCATTTAGTATCGATGATTCTTCTTCAAACATGTTCAATCGTCATCGGATCGCTGCCGTATGGTATTTTCGGTATATATTCAGCTATTACAACGAATACAGTTAAAACTAACGATCGAAAGACTATAGAAGACGGAATCTTTCAATTGATCAACACGTTGTATTATTTTCCTCATGCACTTTCATTTTTTATTTATCTTATTTCATCGGCAACGTTTCGAGATCATGTGAGAAAAACTCTTCATATGCCTTTAAAACACAATCGTGTGACGGATTTACACGCTACTGTCACACGTTTACATGAACTTCGACCAAATCAAACATTTACATAGATGATCAATGATTTTCTATAAAAAATCTAACGAAACATTTTTGACATAATAAACTTTGTAAAAACAAAAATTGTTAATGAAAACATATTAGAATAAGTAAAGCGCCTTTTTTTTCATCTGATTCGTTCACACAGATTACAGATTATGATTGCCTCGAAATTAAACACGAATATCATATAAATTTCAAATCTCATCAGCAAGCCATCCAACTGAAAATCTACACTCGTACGGAATTCAATCGAACCTCTTGAATTATGCAGATTTATTTTCTAATTTCATTGACAATTAGTTCTTTTTTTTGAATCATCTAAAAAATATTTGTTTTTCTTCTCGGAAAATGTCGTCGAGACTCATAAATAAATGCATGTGCTCTCGTAATAAATCATTTCCGTATTTATCTTCGAAGAACAGAAGAAAAAAAAACGATTTAATCTAATTTATTTACTGCGTTTCTCGAGAAAAATATAAATACTCATTGCACTCACGATGTAGAAATCAGAAAACACAAATGACTTGTACAGGCAAATCAACTGACTATTGGAATTATGACAATCCGTCCGAATGGGGAACTCATTTTCCAGCTGCTAATGGCTTATGTCAATCGCCAATTGACATCGATTCACACAAAACCATTCGACATGTTTATCCAAAATTTCAATTTTCGAAAAAATATCATTCAAGTGAATTATTCAAATTAATCAACCAAACTTATCAAGTTACAGCGACCTTAGCTGATCGTACATACGGACAAAACGACAACGATCTTTGGTTTACTGGCGGAGGATTAGAAGGAACATTTTATTTTGTTAATTTTCATTTACATTGGGGACGAGACGATCGACATGGATCGGAACATGAAATCGATGGTCATCAGTTTCCTGCTGAAGGACATGTCGTGTTTCAAAATAGACAAACAAAACAAGCCGCTGTTTTTGCGTTTTTATTTACGGTTGCCGATCGATTTCATAAGGAAAATAAAGAATGGTGTAAATATGCGGATGCAGCAAGTCAATTAACGAATGACGAGGATTCAATTCAATGTTTATTCAATCTTCATGATCTTATGAATGTTAATGATCGATTATTTTATCGTTATACAGGAAGTTTAACGACACCACCTTGTACTGAAGGAATTGTTTGGACGATATTCTCGCAGAAAATTGCAATTAAACAAGAAAGTTTACAGAAATTAAGAAAAAATATTTTAACGAAAGTCTATCGGCCTGTTCAACCGTTAAATGATCGAATTGTTTACAAAAATCATTAGTTTTACCATTTTTTATCATAATAAATATTTTACGAACTCAATCAAGATTTTCTATTCTCTTTCGTACAAAAACGTCTTTTGACAAGATAAAAGAAAGGAAGAATAATCATCCGGAATACTGTAAAGTAAAGTGCAATTAAATCCAAACATAACACTAAATGAAACATGATAATCAATTGATTTATCTGTGATTTCGAAATGAAACTTACTCGAGAAGAGAATCGTTGTGAAAATAATCTCGTGTGTCCGAGCAATTGGCTCTTGAGTATTTTTAACATAGAATTCCGATTGAGAAATATCAATGAAAAGAGAAATTTTCGAAGTTAAATACCGATAATATTCTCCGTTCTGTGAAAATAATAAATGATCATTGAAAGTTTTCGATGAAAAAATGGGCAACCAAGTCGCTGAATAATTGACATTATCTTGTAAAGTTCGACTGATCGTTTGATTTAATATTTGAACCATTTTAATATTAATATTTGGATTAATCGAGAGTGTTTCATTTGGATTGTAATAAAATTGGCAATGTTTCATTTTTGAAATGACATATTTTCCATGATTTTTTACTAACGATGGAGCTGAGAGACAAAGAAAAAGTCCGCCAATAACATGTGGACCATTGAGATCAAATTCTAAAGTTACCATTTTATCCGATAAACTTGTAGTTATATTCAAGAAAGTCTGATCAGTAGAACAACTGAACTCAGTCCATGGAATCGATAGACCTTGACCTCGATTTTCTTGAATTAGCAAATCTTTACATTGAAAATTAGTGCTAATTAAATGAATATTTAATTGAATTGGTTGAGTTTCTAATAGATCGAATATTGGCTTTTCATCAGCATGTTTTCGAATTGAAATTAATTGTAATGAACTACTAAATTTTGCATTTATTAAATCATGATCACATGAACAACTTCGTTGTTTTTCAATTGTTAACTGTTCGATTGGATATAATTCTGAATACGATGAACTGAATAAACAAGCACAAACGATCAGTATTAACAACGATATCGTCATAAAACCACCGAAATAATATTCTTTCTCAGTGACGAGATCGAAATGACCGAATACTTTTCTAACGATCGTTTGATAGTGTTTATATTTCAAATTATTGAAGATAAACGTGATGAAAATGTAAAGAATTGTTAATAAGAAAAGTGTCGTACTTGCCATGAATATTGGCGAACGAATAAAACAATAAACCGAACTTATTGATACAGTTAAGATATTTTGTAAGAGAATATCTTCGAATTGAGTTGAATCCGATGATTCAGGAAAAGGATACAGTTCATCATTGACTAACATTTCACTGATATTGACTTCTCTTTTCGATCCAGGAAAACAAACCATTGTTTTGCTTTTCACACACTTTTCACATTTCTCTCCGAAACTACCGTTATTTTTCGTTGCTGCTGGACAAATAGCACAAGGTCCTAAACTCCAATCAGCTTGATACGTTCCCGATGAACATTTTAATGGCTGATAGATTTGAATATCCGTATTTTCCAATAGTTGAATTGTTCCTGAATAATAACCTGGCGAACTTGATTCGATTAAAATACCAGTTGACGTATCGAGAACGATATTTATGCCGTGAGAATTCCATTTCGACAGACTAACTATCGAAGGCATTGACAACATGTGTACTGACTGTTGATTATTTGGAAATGTAAATATTGGCTTTGGTCTGCGTCGTTTATCTTCAAGTGAATAGAACTAAAACATATTTTCCAATCAACTTAGCAAATATTTAGGAAAAAAGCTTTTACCTGAATTTGAGACGAACATCCAAATAAAGGTGAAACCGAAGGAATAAGTACAGCATATCGATTTGCATCTAACATTAAAACAGATTTACCAAAATATTTGACTGAATCTGTTGAATTATGTTCTTTGATGATGGTTGCTGGTTCAGATCTGTTCAAAGCAGATAGAACAACAACTCGATTGATACAAGCTATGCCAACGATCATTTTCTTCGATTGATCATCTAACGAAAATGATAGCAGTGAATATTTTCTTTTATTCAAAAAATATTCATGGGGCGATCGTTGCACGGATAATTCTGTTTTGTTAAACATAATTGGATTTGAAAAATCTGCTAAATCCACAGATAAAATATTCAGCGCAATTGTCTCCGTTGTTTTATTTCCATTTGGTTCGATTAAACAATAGGCTAACAAAAACAATCGATCATCGGATGTGATCACTAATGATTGACCGAAAATGAGCGTTTCTTTAGTCCACATCACTGAATTCGAATATTTTCTCGGTTGGTCTTCTTTTAAATCGTAACAAATCGTCATGAATATCTCAACAACACAAGCATATCGACCTTGAGGATGAACTGCAATTGCAAATGGATGAATATCGTATGTTTGAGATAAAGCGAGATGAAAAACATGTTTTCTATTGAATATATCTCGTCCGTCGATTTCCGTAATAACAAAATACATTTTCCGAGCACTATCTTCTCCGATTAAAGCCAATATCCATGTGTCTTTGTTCGGATATTTTTCTAGGACAACGTCGTAGATCAGAACGAGACTGAGATTTGAACCTGAGAAATAAAATTGATCCCAATCTCGATTATAAACTTGTCGATCGGGTGATAATGGATCCCAGATGAATGTAACTGTTTGTTTATCATTTTGAATAAATATCGACAGTTTATCATGTGAAACAAATGGATTTTTTGGTTGTTCGGATGTTCGTACGTAGAATGATGACGATAGATTTAAAAATATCAATAGAACGAAATTACAATATTTCATATTTGTGCGTTTTTTATCAAAAATGACGATGATGAGAAAACGAACATCTTATATATATATATTGATCATGATTTGATTAATGTCAATATTTATCTTCTGATAAACATAATTTCAATCAAGTGAGTAACAACTGATTTAAATCATTTTGAACTCATTCGAACTCATAAATAGTTGTTACCCCTTGATTCCAATCATATTGCATATAAAAATTATCGATAATTATATTCGAATAATGAACGGAAGTTAATTATTACCTTAAAATATACCACGGGTTTGTTAATGGACCTATTTTTAAACTTTTTTTGTCTCATCATTTCACAAATGAGTTAGATGGGAAACAATTCGTATAAAACTTTAATATATTTGCTTTTATTTTCTTATTTTCAATATTCAATTGTTAATTCTCGTACTGTGCCAGTTATTCATAATGCTGCATTGGTAATGCTTGGTAAAATACCAACGAGAATTAATTCTACTTGTCAACAATGTATTTGCAAAATGCTATTTCAACAATTAAATAATATTACTGCTATTAATTGCATTCCTTCGCAATTGATTTGTGAAATATTTGTCGACTCACTCGAAACAAATTCATTCGTATTCAAATCTAATTCGTCAAGTACAATTTATTTGATTTCAATACCAACTACTAACCTCATTCTCCCAGTTTAAAAGACCATTGAAGCCAATAAATTTTATGCTGCATTTCTTTTTACAAAATTGAACTAATACGTGTACAGTACCAGCAACAATAAATCGAATATTGAGGTTTCATTTCATGTGGTTCAAATTACGGTCTGTCAACTAGTGAATCTCATTCATTTCATGATTCGTGCGAGAGTTATTCAGTTTCAATCGAACAATCATTTACAATTAGTCAAGATGCAATTTATAATATTAGCTTTTGGTATTTTTTTCCTGACATGAGTTCTGTTAAAATTGTTGTTTATCTCGAATGAATTTTATTTAATTCTTTTGAATTTCATAGAAATAAATTATAAAGAAACTTCACAATTTTTACCAGTATATCCTCGTTTACAGTAACAGAAATATGAATTACCATTGTTATAACAAGTACCACCATTTCGGCAAGTTGTTGATGAGCAGGATACATCTAAACGAAATCTATAATCGAGAGATAATTGAAATTAATTGACTACTTACCAGGATCAGTTATTGTTGTTCGTGTTTCACATCGATTTCCAGTGTAATTCGATGGACAAATACATTTCACACTACCGTTTTCTACAGTGCATCGTCCAGTATTACAATAGGTTATGCCTAAGAGTTCGCATACAGGATGCAGATTAGGATCAGGTGTGAGTGGTGCTAGTGTTCGACAACGTAATCCTTCCCATCCTTTCATACACGTACATTTCAATTGTCCATCTTTTACTTCACAGATACCATTATTATCACAAAAGCCCACACAATCTTCAAAATAAATATTTTGATTTACATACAAAAAATGTTTTCTTATGTTCATACCTGATATTTGCTCACAGTATTGTCCAGTGTATGGATAAGTACAAAAGCAGGCAAACATATTTTTTAACGTGTCAACATAACATTTGCCTCCATTTTTACAATAATCAGCTGGGATGAAACTGCACAGATTACTCTCTGAATTTGCTTTTCCAATTTCATTCTCAAATAATCGAGTTTCACATCGTTCTCCTGTCCATTCAAGATGACAAACACATTTTGGACCAGTATTTGTTATCAAACAAGCACCACCACTAGTACAATAATTATCGCATTGATCACTGACAGAACTTGATGCAATCAAATTCGCATTGATAATCAAGAAAAGAGTAATAAAAGCTCGCATATTTCGATTTGTTTTTTGTTGAATGTAGAATAATGATTTTTCTTGACGGTATTTATACGTTCTTTGCACTTCCTTTCTACAGAAATTTGATTCGTTTAATAGACTAAGTAGTCAGGCATGCCAAATCTCCTGATTTGACCAGGAGTCTCCTGATTTTGTTGATTTTCTCCTGATAAAAAATCTCCTGATTTCAGGAGCTGATTTTGGTGATTTTCTCCTGATTCTCCTGATTTTTATTTTTTTCCTCTTCAGTCACATGAAATATTTGTGGAATAACAATCGAAGTCGGATGAGACACGACCTGGTGGGAGCTGAGCTGAAAATCCGAATGAATACTCATTTAACATGTAAAGAATTCTATAAGTATCTTTTGACAAAACCTGATTTGTTGAAAAAAATTCGATCGTCAGATAAGTATAGTCATGTTGCAAAGATTCCACGAATCGTTTGAAGATAATGGTCATATATGTATTTACTTGATACGTTTTCATTCATTAACTAATAGCTATAGTTTATTTTGATTTTCCATGTCTTTTTAAATGTTTGAATAACTATTTATGAAATAAATGTCGAGAAAAAAGCATCAATTTTTTTTCGATTTTGATTCGATTATTAGAAACTTTTTAGTAGTTATTCTGTAGCAAAATGTATGGGAGTATTCGCATTGATTAAACAGGTTAGTACTTGAGTTAATCCGTTAGAATATCGTTTGATAACCTTTGAGATTTCATAAAAAATCTCCTGATTTTCCTCCTGATTTGAGATAAAAAATCTCCTGATAGACTCCTGATTTTTTTCGGAAAACTCCTGATTTGGAAAATTTGGATTTGGCATCCCTGATGAAGGACTACAAAATAATGGCGATATAGATAACATAGCTCTGATTTTATATCAATAATATTTTTGTTTTCAACTCGAACTAAATACATAGAAATCTTACGAGATGAAATTATGTTCTCGTTGTCCTTAAGAAAAGATATTCATATCATGTTTTTTGCTTTGTTAAAGTAGATTGATGCATTCGTATTCGAAGAGTTTGAATAACAAACTTTATCTTATGATAACACACCCTACACATTCCTTTTCTATTTACATCACAAATATAGAAATATATATTCGTTTTACTGTAGAAAATTTATTCAAATAAATAATGTAAGTAAATATAGATAATTTTTTAACAGATTTTTTAACTAAAAAAATTGCTACTTTAGGATTGCTGCTTTAATTTTATTAGTAACTTTTGTTGGTATATCAGCTAACCCGATTATTTTCTTACGTAACGGAACAAATGCTGAACCAAAAGGAATTGATGTATCCAACTATGATGTAATTTCGCATGTTTTTTTTGTTCTACTTTTTGAAATAATTATGTATTAGGGTAATATCGATTGGGCACATGCAAAAGCAAATGGAGTTGCATTTACCTATATAAAAGCAACTGAAGGAACTGGTTATATGAATCCATATTTCACTCAACAATATGACGGATCATTCAATGTCGGAATTATTCGTGGTTCTTATCATTTTGCTCGACCAGATCTTACTGGTGGCGAAGCACAAGCTGAATATTTTCTTGCACATGGTGGTGGTTGGTCAGCTGATGGAATGACGTTACCTGGCGCACTCGATATCGAATACAATCCACATGGTCAAACTTGTTACAGTCATTCTCAGGCATCAATGGTGGCTTGGATTAAAGCATTTAGTGATACTTATTATGCAAAAGCAAAACGTTATCCAACAATTTATAGCACAACAGATTGGTGGGTGACATGTACGGGTAATTCACCTGCTTTTGGAGACACAAATCCTCTTTGGATTGCACGGTAGATTTATCAAATATATAAAATTTGTTTATTTTTAGTAAAAATTTTTATAGATATAGTTCAACACCTGGTGCACTTCCTGCTGGCTGGAAAACTCATACAATTTGGCAATATTCCGATAAAGCTACACCTAATCCTGGTGATGGAAATCTTTTCAATGGTGATGAACAACAATTGAAAAAATTCGCTAGCGGATAATGTTCTTTTCTTCTATTTTCTGAATAAATTTGAGAAAGTAAAATCTTTCTAATCGGAACAACCTTAATTCATGGAAAAACATCTAAATAGAATAAATACAATTAACAGATGAAGAAGTATTTCGAGTTCGGATGGTTTTGGCGATAATAATGCTCTTGGCTTGCTCCGTATATAGATTTCAATTGAATTTATAATATTTTCATATTGATTATTTTAGATATGATTCGACACCTGGACCAATGCCTGCTGGTCGAGATTATGAAACATTCTGGCAATATACGGATCAAGGATATGCAGGCGATGGAAATATTTTCAATGGTGATTATGAACATTTGCAAATCTTTGCTAAGGATGGATAATTATTTATACTAATTTTTTTCTATTCGATTCAAAATAAAATTTATCTACTACAGTCAAACTTGAATTGAAAACTATATTTTATTCAAAATTCTGTTGACGTGTATTGAAAATCATTGACTGTATAAAATACTTAATACGAGTAGCTTCTCGTAGAATGTCAATCACTATATCAAATGCTATACTGAACCGATTTATGAAAGTTCGTTCTCTTTTCCATTATCAATTCTATTTAGACTATCAAAATTATAAACGACATTTTATTGTGACAAAAGTTTTGTTTACTCAATCACAATAAAATATTTATTGATTTGAAAGATGTGTACTGTCAAGACTGTTTTCTTCTGTTGCAGATTTCATCAAAAATGATACACTATCGATAAAAAAATTCCTTCGAAGAAATAATGATGGTAATTTATC
>Ga0209915_1002252_pt1:20000-21530 | contig 21530 bp, 27 predicted proteins | sample ThiBiot_750_plan_FD_183952 | JGI IMG/M metagenome (GOLD analysis project Ga0209915, IMG submission 183952) | Wastewater bioreactor microbial communities from Cape Town, South Africa - Thiocy_cont_750_plan (SPAdes) | ecosystem: Engineered > Bioreactor > Thiocyanate-remediating >... | reverse complement strand
TTTCCTCTGTGGGGGGGGGGGGGAGAATGGAGGGCCATGCTTTCATGTTGGCCTGGTCAATAAAAAAAAGGATGGAGGGAGGAGGGGGGGGAGAGCTTTGTCCAATCCAATGGAAACACAGCTTTTGCATGCAGCGATGGAGAGAGGAGGGCCCACGATTTTTTTTTTCCTCCTTGCTACAGGTCCTCGTGCAGTGTGGGGGGGGGGAGGACCCACGAAAAACCCACGGTTGCATATCAAGGTGTGGAGGGCCCACGAGGCCGACCACGCAGAGGACCCACGGGCGTCCCTTTTTGGGAGCCCACGAGTGGCCAGCTTGTTCCTATGAGGAGGACCCACGGTTCAACATGAAGGCTTGGTGATCAGCTTTGTGGCTTCCCACACTCTCCATCTCATGATTGCATAATCCTGCACATCATGATGAAAGAGGACCCACGATTGATTGCTTTGCTCATTAATAACCCCCCAAAGTTGTTTTCTCCCCCCCCCCCCCTTTTCCCCTTTTTTTGTGTGTGTGCATGTGTGGGGAGGACCCACGAAAAACCCACGGTTGCATATCTAGGTGTGGAGGGCCCACAAGGCCGACCACGCGGAGGACCCACGGGCGTCCCTTTTTGGGGGCCCACGAGCGGCCAGCTTGTTCCTATGAGGAGGACCCACGGTTCAACATGGAGGCTTTCTTGGTGATGGCCTTGTGGCCTTCGACATGGACATGATGAGCCAATTGTGAGAGATAAAATGAAGCACAGCATCACTACAATAAGGATGCATATATGGTGTAGAGAAAGGGTTGAGACACTTGTTGTGGAAAGCAAATATACAACCTCACATGTTCCCTCTTGGAAAAAACAGCTCACTCAATAAAGCCAGCAAAAATCTGTCTGTTGCCCTCCCCCACACTCTGATTGCATTTTGCACACCATGATGAAAGAGGACCCACAATTGCTTTGCTCATCAATAAACCCCCCTCTCCCCCTCTCACCCTTTTCCTCTCTTTGTGTGAGGAGGACCCACGAAAAACCCACGGTTGCATATCAAGGTGTGGAGGGCCCACGAGGCCGACCATGTGGAGGACCCACGGGCAGCCCTTTTTGGGGGCCCACGAGTGGCCAGCTTGTTCCTATGAGGAGGACCCACGGTTCAACATGAAGGCTTTCTTGGTGATGGCCTTGTGGCCTTCGACATGGACATGATGAGCTAGCTGTGGGAGATGAATGAATGAACAACACCAGTACAAGCAGGGTGTATAGTGTAGAAAAAGATTGAAACAACACTGAAAGTGATATCACTTTACTCATCTCTTCACTCCTTTTCCTTTTATGTGTGTGTGTGTGTGTGTGTGTGTGTGTGGAGAGGACTCACAAAAAACCCACGGTTGCATATCAAGGTGTGGAGGGCCCACAAGGCCAACCACGTGGAGGACCCACGGGCATCCCTTTTTTGGGAGCCCACGAGTGGCCAGCTTGTTCCTATGAGGAGGACCCACGGTTCAACATGAAGGCTTGGTGATCGGCTTTGTGGCTTCCCACA
>Ga0209915_1002252_pt1:12500-15000 | contig 21530 bp, 27 predicted proteins | sample ThiBiot_750_plan_FD_183952 | JGI IMG/M metagenome (GOLD analysis project Ga0209915, IMG submission 183952) | Wastewater bioreactor microbial communities from Cape Town, South Africa - Thiocy_cont_750_plan (SPAdes) | ecosystem: Engineered > Bioreactor > Thiocyanate-remediating >... | reverse complement strand
GCGGCAATGACACGCGATCACACGCCTTCTGAACGGGACTTACCCTATGCCTTAGGATCGACTAACCCATGTCCAACCGCTGTTCACATGGAACCCTTCCCCACTTCAGCCCTCAAAGCTCCCGTTTGAAAGTTTGCTACTACCACCAAGATCCGCACTGGAGCCCGCTCGACCCGGGATCGCTCCCGGGGGCTTCCTCGCGAGCCCCACGCCCCCCTACTCATCGGGCCGTCGCTGCTCGGCGCCGATGGCCGAGTATGAGCGGCGTGCTCTAGCGCCATCCATTTTCGGGGCTGGTCCATTCGGCAGGTGAGTTGTTACACACTCCTTAGCGGGTTTCGACTTCCATGACCACCGTCCTGCTGTCTATATGAACCAACACCCTTTCTGGGCTCCGCATGGGCACGCACTCCGGCGCTCCAACTCGGCGTTCGGTTCATCCCGCATCGCCAGTCCTGCTTACCAAGAATGGCCCACTGGGAACCCTCCATTCGAAAGTGATGGGCCAAATTTAAGCGCCCACCGACATCTTACCTATTTAAAGTTTGAGAATAGGTCGAGGCTGTTTCAACCCCGGAACCTCTAATCATTCGCTTTACCTGATAAAACTGTTCGCTCGCGGTTCCAGCTATCCTGCGTTTTTATCCAAATCCTTTTTTTTTCCTCTAAAGGGATGGATTTTTTCTGTCCTCTGTGTTTGTGCCACACTCATGACAGAACCCTCCTTTCGGAAGTGGACCGACTATATCTTAAGGCTATTTTTATATTAGCCCCATCACCATTTAGTCTGTGAACTGCATCCAACATAAGCATTAAAAAAAAAAAAAAAAATAATGCTATCAGAGGACTTGGCTGCGGATTGCCCATTGTCAACATCTGCCATCACTTTTACCATACCCAAGGTTGTTATCCTCGGCCACGATCTGTGTTTCCACGATCGCTTGGTGGATGGAGCTTTAGGGTGTTCCCGCAATTTGATGATGTCGCCCCGAGAGAAATCGGGACTAGCCAAAAAGAAACGACTTTGATCCCCCAAAAAAAATAGAGGGAAACTTCGGGGGGAACCAGCTACTAGATCGCTCGATTAGTCTTTCGCCCCTATAGACAACTCTGACGAACGATTTGCACGTCAGTACCGCTTCGGACCTCCACCAGAGTTTCCTCTGGCCTCGTCCTGGTCGCCCATAGTTCGCGATCTTTCGGGTCCCGACGGGTGCGCTCCTGCTCGAACCTTTCTAGAAAATCCGGGTCGGCCGATGGTGCGGGCCTTCCACGAGGGGAAAGCCTTCCCACCTCGGATGTCCTAAGGACATCCCTCGCTTTCGCTTCGCATGCGGGGCTCCTGAGGCCCGCCTGCTCGCGCACGCGTCAGACTCCTTGGTCCGTGTTTCAAGACGGGCCGCTCGGGGCCGCCGTGCCGGCGTCCCTGATGCCGCTAGGGTTGAGAAATATCCGAGGTAGCCCCGAACAGATAGGCGCCGGATTCCCGGCCCCCACCCGTTCTAAAGCCACCGGAACACTCGCTCCCCTGCCCCCCCGAAGGAAGCGCGGATCTTCTTGCTCCTCGGCCCCACAGACGACGGCCGGCGAAGCGGCCCGCAACAAGAGAGAGACGCGAGGCCTCCCCCCCTGTCCGGCCCAAATCCTCGCCCCCCTGCCGTCCATGGAGCCGACGCTGGCCGTCCCACCAGGATGGACGGGGCGATGCAAACGAACGCCAGCGCCAAACGTCGAGGCAGCCCTGGAAAGGCAACTCTCGCATCCGTCGCGGCCTCCCGCCTGCACCACCGGACATCCTGACGGGCCCGAACCGGCGGGCCCCGAGCGCTTCCCTCCCGGCGATTTCAAGCGCTTTTGACTCTCTTCTCAGAGTCCTTTTCATCTTTCCCTCGCGGTACTTGTTCGCTATCGGTCTCTCGCCCGTATTTAGCCTTGGGTGGGGCTTACCACCCGCTTGGGGCTGCATTCCCGAGCAGTCCGACTCTGGGGATCAACGATGTCGCCTTGCGGCATGAAAATCCTTCGCCACCTCCCGCACGGGGCTCTCACCCTCCGCGGCACCCCGTTCCAGGGGATTTCGAGAGGCAAAAATCGGGAAGGACTCCAACAACGTTAACCCGCGAGGCTACAATTCGGGGCGCCTTGCGACGCCCGGATTAGGAGCTTGGGCTTCTCCCGCTTCGCTCGCCGCTACTGGGGGAATCCTGGTTGGTTTCTTTTCCTCCGCTTAATGATATGCTTAAGTCCGGCGGGTGATGACGTCCGATTCGAGGTCGGTCTTAGAAAAAAATTATTTGTTAAGGAAAAAAAAAAGTTGTCACAACTGACTTCCTGTTCCCTCATCGTGATAATCTTATCTGCTTTCATTCTCAAAAAAAAGAACAAAGAAAGGGCCACAAAAGGCGGGAGCAGTGAGATGCAAACATCACTCCGCAACTGCCGGGCACAACTCTCTCTGTCTCTTCAAAGAAGAAGACACAAAAAAAAAAAGAATGGAACC
>Ga0209915_1002252_pt1:0-7500 | contig 21530 bp, 27 predicted proteins | sample ThiBiot_750_plan_FD_183952 | JGI IMG/M metagenome (GOLD analysis project Ga0209915, IMG submission 183952) | Wastewater bioreactor microbial communities from Cape Town, South Africa - Thiocy_cont_750_plan (SPAdes) | ecosystem: Engineered > Bioreactor > Thiocyanate-remediating >... | reverse complement strand
TTGCTTGGCTGGTTCCCCGCCCGTTGATTGTTCATCGAAGGTCACCCACCACAACATGCCGGAGGGCCCACGGTTGCCAAAGGCGGTGGAGTGCACTGGCCGAGAGGGGGGTTGCTGAGCTCCTTTCCTGTGGGAGGATGGAGGGCCATCATGCTTTCATGTTGGCCCGGTCAATAAAAAGGATGGAGGGAGGAGGGGGGAGAGCTTTGTCCAATCCAATGGAAACAGCTTTTGCACTCAGCGATGGAGGGAGGAGGGCCCACGATTTTCCTTGCTCTTGCAGTGTGGAGACCCACAAAAACCCATGATCCCAATATTTATTGGCATTTCTGCCAAAGATTCTCAAAGTAATTGCCAGAAGAGGATTCACATTCCAATCCTCAATCCTCTTCACAGGGAACAAATCTTCTCCTCAAAGAGACAAAATGGTCCATTCACACAAAAACAATTCTGTAATACACAAACTTGAGATCTCGTACAAGTGTGCTATAAAAAGCAGGAAGGTAAGAACTCCTTCAAGTTTGCAAAAGAAGGTCGACTAGCAGGAGAGTGTGACTAACATGCCAACAAGAACTCTTGCAAAACAGCGGGCATGGCATCCACTGTCTCAAAATCAAGCTGCAACAATTCTTTCCTTGCCTTTTCCTGTAGCATTGTGCTATCCTCACAGTCAGCATGAGGCCCCTTTCCTGTCCACAGTTCCTGAACAAGATTTGATTCGATAAGCAATGGAAAAGAAAAAGAGTGTAGGATACACACCCAACAAACACAAGCAAACATCCACACATCTGCTGGCATGCCATGTGTTTCATGGAGCAGTGATTCAGGAGCCAAGTAACGAAAAGGCAATGCAGGCATGCTAAGAAAAGCATACTCCCCACTTGTAGGAGCCACAGCTCTGGACAACCCAAAATCTGTTTGGCAGTCAGTTATGTTGTATTTGATGGCCGAGAGGGTTACCAGCAAGTTTAACGATAGTGATTGCTGGATCAACAAGGACGTTTCGCATAGCAAGATCGCGGTGCACGATACCATAGGCATGCAAATGAATCATCCCATTCACAATTCCCATCAAGATCCTTTCCATACACTGCATATCAGCCAACGCCTGTTCGCGAAAGGTCTTTAAATTGCCTCCTTCAACCAATTCGCTGATTACATAACTGTTTCCGCTCTGCTTATCGATAGATATTCCGTAGATATCCACCACGTTCTCATGCGGAGGGACTCGATCACTACATAAGTAAGAGTGAGAACAATTAGACGGAGAAGAGGGGGCACACACATTTGTTTGATGACATCGAATTCCTTCTGCACTAGACTTTTGTCGATGAAAATCTTGACTGCTACTTTCCATTTTCCATCCCATGTGCCTTCACACACCTCTCCTCCGCTACCCTTCCCAAGCTTCTTGTTTAAAAAGATAGCTAACTCACAGAAAGGTATTTCCCAATCCAAAGAACGAAGCCTCTCCCGCATACTCTTCCTCTCTTCTGCTGTTAGCGCCCTCGTTTCTTGTGTTGTGAGATTACTATATCCCCTGCTCACCATCCGCGATTTCTCCTTTCCCTTTCCTTCTTCTTTCTCCAAGAATTCTTCCTTTTCCACTTTCTCTTTTTCAGTTTCTTTTCCTACCAGTTTCTCTTTTCCTTTTCCTTCATCCGTTCGCCAAAGCATAAAATCGGAAGGAATAGCAAGTAGCTGTTTGCGAAGAGCGTCAGCGGAGGGCCTCTTTTCTGGTTGATGAGCCCAGCAGTGCAACATCAACTCCCTAAGTTGGGTGCACACCATCTCCTCCGGAATGGGCGGCCTTTCGCCCCTATGCAATGCATCCAACATTTCGAAAGCTAGTATGTTCACTTAGTTCATGAGGTAGCTGTTGTGTATGTGATGCTGTTGTGTTGTGTCGCTAGAGCATATTACAAAATCTACCCCAAGGAGCATCGCCCACCAACATAAAGTACAGAACCATCCCAAAGCTGAATATGTCTACACCCACCCCGTAGGGTCGGGGCATACCGTCTAGCGGCATTAATTCGGGCGCCATATCTAAGAGGGGGAAAGGAAATGAGAAGGATGTGCTGCAAAATGAAAACAACTTACACAGAGGACCAGCAGCAAATGCTGACGGAGGGGGATCATTGATACCATCAGGAAGAACTCTTGCGTTGAATAACCCTTCAGGAAGAAGTTGCATTGAGTTGTGCTGAGATAACGGAAAAAATACTTACAGCCCAGTTTCACCTCGTGGCCAATGAAGCATATGCTCTTTGGGTCTAAAGTGCAATAGGCCACTCTCTTGGTATGCAAGTATGCTAAAGCCTTCAGTGTCGAAGAGCAGATTCTCTGGATTTCTGGGAAGGGAAGACGACCCTCCCTCTCCACTTTCTCACGCAAGGTTTCTCGATAGTCTTCGGTTACAATGAGGTAAGGCGGCTTTCTAGTGCACGCCCCCAACAGCGAAACCTTTGGGGGAAATACAATAGTCAGAAAAGAGAAAATGAAGAAGGAAGGACGTACAAGATGAGGGTAGTTCAGATTAACATACATTTGCAGCTGCTTCACCCATTGTTCGGCGTCGCCAATGAGTTCTTTTTGGAATACAGTCACTGCAACAGAGTCGCCTTGCCACTTGCCGTGAATTATACGACCTGCCCCTGGCTTCGTTGGCTCTAATGCAAGTTCTTCGGGGTCTATCTCCACCCAATTTTTGGATACGACTTCGTACTGTGCCAGGAAATCAGGTTTTTGGGGTCTTGGGTGGTCACGTCTTCTCGGTATATAGTGTGTTGTGTCATTGCGTGGTGTAGCGTGCCGTTTTGCGCGTACTGGCTTGTCTTTGAATTCGACGTTATGACGGCTGACACCCCAAAAGATAGACAGAGAAGGATCCTGCTCTAATGCAGTAAGCAACCAGCCCACATGTTGCCCACACTCACAATATGCAATTCTCCATGCATAGCCTGGAAACCTTGTATGTGGACAATTAGTTGTACAAAAACTACACACAGATACTACCAGGCGTGATCACGGTCATTAGGCTCATCAATGAGGTACAGCCCCGTAGTCTTTCTCAGGGTAATGACGATGTGTTCTCTGCCCGCTTGGTTGATTAACAAATAGCTTGGTCCATGATCGGGATACACCGAAAAGATATCACGTTTGTGTCCCACCTCTTGCCCGCACTGTTTGCAGCATAGGTAGGCAGTCTTTTTCCGGTCCATTAAGAGCGCGTCAAAACTTAAGGGTTTCACAAATGCCTGAGGGGCATCGTCTATTTGAAAAGAAGGGGAAAACGTGAGATTTCCAGAAGAATACAAGGCCTACCCACCTTTCACCAGCTGGTCGTCCCGATTGGCCACTTCTATTTCACGCGGTTGTGTTCCCTTCTCAGGAGTTGCGAATTTTAAAGTAACGAGGCTCAAGGACAAACCAGAAAAGCAAATGGGTTCAACAACATCGTGCAGGGCAGGGTACCACCATCCTACATGAGTTCCACAACTACCACACAGCGCTATTGTCCACGCATAGCCCGGAAACCTGAAGAAGGGCCGGAAAATAAGCAACTCACCACATTAAAGGCCATTTACCATGTATGATCAAGGCGAGGATCTCCCAGCAGGTTCAGCCCTTGTACTTCTCTTACAGTAACAACTTGATGCTCAAACGCGTGTTCATTTTTGTATACTCCCACCCTACCCGCTGGTGACATAGAAAAGATATCCTTGCCATGCGCTATGGTTTGTCCGCATTGCAAGTGATGGAGGCAGCTCTTCCTCGTCTCCATCCTGTGCCTCCATCATAAATAATATTCCGAGAAAACGACGGAGTTTACAGCAAGAATTTGTGCGGCTTATGAAAAGCAAGCAACTCCAGTTGAAGCCTCTCCAGGAGGTATTCAAGCGCATGTTCCCCTTTACTAACCTCAAAGCGCCAAAACAATCAGCGACAGTTGTAATAGTATAAATAATATGTATACAATGCTGGCCCTTTCTCCAGTTCAATCGATACTTTGCGGAATCGGCTCTTCAAAACTACCAAGCCAAGGCATTAAGTACGGTGTGGAGCTGAACTAGAGTTACGTACCTCTCCAGAATCAGGTCTTTCGGGGTCGAAGTTCACCGCACCAGAGCTACGAATTGCTCTCGCTCGTAAATAACGTCGCACAAACAGCAGAATGAGCCCAGCAGCAACCACCAATATAACAACCAGGATAGCTACTGGCACAACAACCGAGATAACCACAATGAGAGTGGTATTGCTTCCACCACCGTCCCCACTCCCAGAAGTTCCTGTTTGGCCAAGAAGCAATGACAGTCCTGGAATAAAAGTGAGCAGTTCGGTCAATGAGCTGTGAATTCGTACCTGGATCGTAATATAACGACACATTGCCAAAGTAGTCAAACGTAATAGAAAAGGAGGAACTATTCGCATCAACGCCCACGTAACACGGGATCAGGATATTTTCGGCTCCAGCGAAGCCGAAATCAAGCAATTCCACAAGAGCACTGGCTTGGGTCGGATTGACACTTTGCATGAAAAGTGTCGTCCTGTCCGGGCCAGGCGTATTGATCCTTTGCTCTGAATTATTGAAAGCCGGTGTCACGCCAATATTAATTCGAAGTTGATTCGTACTACAGGATAGAGATAGAGTTACTACGATACATAGTTGATAGAGGCACTTACGTTGCTGTCCAATTCCAGAACGACAACCGAATGGAAAACTTAAGAAATCGCGAGTCCACAGCTAAGCTGAAATTATTCGCTACACTTTCGTTATTATTTTCTTGCAAATGAATTGCGTCACGAATACATACCTAACATAATTGTTGCATTGGAGGCCAATAAAAAATCATATTCCAGTATCGCGGAGTTTGGAAGGACGCTGGTGAAATTGCTGCTTACAATCGACGAGTTACTTGAGCCCCCATGCCAGGTTGCTATTAAATGATAGGTACACGTTAACAACATAGGAAGGAGGAGGGCCTAAATCGCTTACCGTTTTGCAATGATACCTGCTGTACAATTTCTCCGTTTGGTTCAACCTCTTGAAGGCTCAAGAACTTATATTGAACATTTCCTTTCTGTGTATTGTTCGAAGCTGAACTTACTCTTAGCATTTGCTTAGAGGCGGATAAACATGACGTGTACCTGCTTTACTAACAACGACAGTTGGGGTACTCGTGCTAAAATTCGCTTGAATCGGCTCATCTGAAGGCGCAGGAAGCGGCGGAGGACATAATGCTGATAATAGGAAAGTATATGAATAAACTGCTCTACAACCAGGTCGTAGAACTGAATGAGTTACCATGTGAATCCTGACCGAAAACAACCAAGTTTGGCTGAAAGCCGCTCTGCCGCCATTGGCTCGGGTTCCCTTCCGTAAAATTCACGCCTGTGAGGAAAATCAAAACAAAATTCACCTCTAATTAGAGGGTATTATTACCACAAGATTCACTCCCGTTAACTGAAAGGAATATATTTGCCTGTTGATTCCATTTCGCGCTCAAGGATTTAAACAGAACCCCTATTTTGCGGCTTCGATAAGCAACTATAGTAACAAGAAGGAAGTACCTACCGTCTGCGTTATCACTGGGTATCATGATACTTAGCGAGCCTTGCTGTTTCCAGTCAGCAGGATCTTTTAATTCAATGCCGACGATATTCGCTCCACCACTTGAGGACAGGTACACATTACCTACTTGCTTCCAAAATCCGGAACTACTTATTCCTGAGAAGCAATTCCAAAAGTTAAGAATCATTCGAATTTGATGGGCGAATTTTACCTGTATTATCCTGACCATTCATAGTCAAGGTTGTATTTCCGGACTGGGTAAGCCATTGGCCACCCTGAGATATGGATATTCCTTTGGTTTGAGTTAATACAAGATTATAAAAAATATTGAATTTACCTGTTGATCCGCCATTAGCTACTAACCGAAAATCGGCATTCTGAACCCACGAACCATTCAGCTGAAGGTTCACGCCTACCCAATGGCATAAGTACTCAGCACAACTTCGCGGGAGACTCACCTGTGGCTTGCTCAACCTGCATCCAAACGTTCGCATGTTGTTGCCATTCTGATGTCCCAGCAACTTCGAACTGCACCCCTGAATCAAGATATTAACAAAGGGGGAAAATGCCGCCACTGCCGACCTGTTGCCGCTGAGGAGACGGTGATCCACACTTCTCCCTTTTGCACCCACACCCCATTGTAAATTTGTACACCTAGAGAGAGGGTTAAGTTGGGGGAAAATAGCTCCAGAGGTACCATAATAATTCAGTGACGATGTTGTTATGTTCATAATCCCGAATTGGTTAAACTGGCCAGTACCGTAAACGTATATCGCTTGTTTTTAAAAACAATCAGTTACAAAGAAAAGCTCTCATCCTACACCTCTATAATACGACGTCATAGTTAAGGAGCCGTACTGATTTAGTGTCCCCTCTGAAACAATGCCTTGACGGAGAAAGTTACACTTGCATTTCCGAGTTACAATACTTACTGCTTCCGGGAAGGATGAATGAGCCATTTAAGCTCACGGTCCCAAAAATATACAACCATGTGTGATAATACGAGGTCGTGGCAATAATCGTTACATCCCCGCTGTTCGCGCTAAGGATAAAATTTGAGTGAGGGGAGAGGCGGGAGTAATATTTTTACGCACGTAAAAGCTAGATCAACGCCCGCACTGATGTTAATAAAAGCGGGTTCTGTATATGTCCCTGGGAAAATTTCTATTGTATCCCCTGTAGCTGCCGACCCAACCGCACTGGATATGCTACTGAAGTCGCAACCAACGGTTCCGCAAACCTTCCCTTCAGAGGATAGATATGTTTACATTCATTCGAGTGTCTTGGGTACATACATGTTATAGCTTCCGTGGCCAAAGGTAAACATAAAGAAAGCACGACGAGCAACACGAGCATGAAGTCAGACCAGCGCACTTGCCCATACACTAATTGAGAATTATTACGGAATGTTCGAAAAGAAATGAGCGAGTCTACGGAATAAACGGCACTTTTATTTACAGCCATACCTAAACAAGAAGTTTCCCACACTAGCTAAGGTAATTTGTTGAAAGCTTCCATTTTGTGTACACAAGTTCAGTCGGGCAAGTATAAAACCACTGGAGGTTGGCGTCGTCATAAAAAAGCATGATGCAGCTCCGCCTTTCTCGTTTCTGGGAATTGCAACTTCGAAGAAAGGCCATGCAAAAGACGCCTGCCCCCACCTGGCAGGTTCCTGCTTCGCCCTATGGCCTACTCCAAGAGATATTCGCGCACAATCCATGGAAGCTTCTTGTAACTTGCATGCTTCTTAATGTCGCAAATGGTGCCAAGCAAGTGAAGGTACCTGACTAGCTCGTCACAAGATTGTGTCTTAACCGAAAAACCAGCCTGTTGTACACTCGCTGTTTGCAAGATTTCCAACACCGCAAGATATGTTAGACGCCAAGGATGAAGATATTGTTGGGTACGCCTCGTTTTTTGCCGTT
>Ga0209915_1002249_pt1 | contig 21581 bp, 24 predicted proteins | sample ThiBiot_750_plan_FD_183952 | JGI IMG/M metagenome (GOLD analysis project Ga0209915, IMG submission 183952) | Wastewater bioreactor microbial communities from Cape Town, South Africa - Thiocy_cont_750_plan (SPAdes) | ecosystem: Engineered > Bioreactor > Thiocyanate-remediating > Anaerobic-Aerobic... | reverse complement strand
AATGAGTTAAAAAAACGTGGACTAGATACTAAAGGACGTAAAGCCGATTTAATCACTCGATTACGAGAAGCAATCAACAATGGAGTCGAAGGTATGTCATCGTATTCATTGAATCATCTCATCGTTTATTTTCCTAGTTGCAAATTCCGAGCAACATGACGAAGAATCAACTCCAGCAGTGATTCAAGACGAATCATCATCACCCTCAAGTGTAAGTCGATGCTAACAGATCGACTCAACTGTTTTCTATCTTGTTTTTTTAGCCTATTGAAGATGACGATGAAGAAGAGCAACAACAATCTCAAGCTGAACCAATGGAAGAGCCAGTACCACCTTCAGTTGTTCCTTCGGAAGAACCTGAACCAGCACTTAGTAAAAAACGTTCGTTAGACGAAGAGAATGTTCAAACTGCACCCGACGAAACCGACAACGACGATCCCGAGAAGCTTTCTCGAAAGAAAAAAAGCCGCTGGGGCACCGAAGACGAGTCCAAACCTCCCTCAGACGACGAAGACAATCATCGATCGTACAGCAACCGAAGATCGGAAAGGTACATTCAGCAAATTCAATTTCGTGTCACAAGAAAATCTCCGATTCAATTTCAGATCGCCGGAAAAAGAAATTCCACTTCCCATCGAAGAAACCGTTGAATTCAATCCCAATGACGTTGTTTTAGATTTTTGTAAATTCGAATTTTTCAGCTCGATTTTCCGTTCAATTCAGTTTGTCGATTATTTAGACACCTCAGACTTAAATTTAACAATCAACACCGATTGTTTATCGGCAACAACTAAATCCAACGATGCTCTTTGCTTTCTCTGGGCCGGCGCTCGAACGACCTACGGGTTCAAACAAGGAAAAATCTGCTACGAAATTCGGGTAAAATCGATTTTGTTTCGAATTTTCGAACTAATTTTCGGTTTAGATCGCTGAAATTCTCGATTGCCCGGACATGCCCGAGTCTGAAAAGGACAAATTCGGCATTCGTATCGGTTGGTCGAGTTTATCCTCGGGTTGCCACGCTCTTCAACTCGGCGAAATCAACGATTCGTTCGCCTACACATCGAACGGCACGAAATTCAGCAAATTCGGCGAAGAATCCTACGGAGAAACATTCGGCCAATCGGATACAATCGGTTGTTACATCGATTTCGACGATGAGAATTTCATAAGAATTGCTTTTACGAAAAATGGACAAGATTTTGGTCAAGCGTTTGAAGTTGAACGAAGTCAGTCGGTGTTTTATCCACATATTTTAGTGAAAAATGTTAAATTCGAATGCAATTTCGGGCAATTAGTAAGTCAAGAGAACGATTTGATTGGATTTGAGTTCGTTTTTGTAGGAAAATTCTTGGTCAGAGATCAAGTCTGATTATGTTTTTGCTCAAAATGTTCCGTTAGAAGAGCGAATTCGTTCGACTGAGCCGATTGCTGAAAAATCCGACTGTCAAGTTGTGTTTGTTTCGGGTTTGACTTGCTCCGGGAAGACCACCTGGGCGAATAAATATATTCAAGAGAATCCAACACGTGATTTTCAGTTGATCAACGTCGAATCCGTGTTGAATCAAATGACGGTTGGTTAAAAAAAAGTGAATTTTTCAGTTTTTTCAATGTTTTTTGTTGAAGATTGATGGAAAATTGCCGCAGATCAGAGATCGAAATGACGGTACGATGTTGAGAGTGAACGTTTGTTTGCAAAAATTGACAGAAATCGCGGCTCAACGTCGAAGAAACTTCGTTATCGATCATGTGAACACAACGAGGGAGATTCAAGTGAAACGACAACGGTTTTTCACGGGTTTCCATCGAATTGGCGTCGTAATCGTGCCGGATGACGAAGAATATCGACGACGAATCGAAAAAATCGAGAAATTGGAGAACATTACCTTTCCTTCGCAGTGGATTCGCGATGGAAAATCGAGATTTCATTTTCTGCAAACGAGCTCGACGTTGGAAGAAGTGATTTACCCGGAATTATCGTATGACGAAGCGAAATCGTTGTTTGACAAGGCGCGTCGAGATGCAGATCAGTATCGGTCGTCGTCGTCTCGGTACGATCGACACGATGATTATCGGTCTTCGAGACACGAACGAAATCGGTACGATGATCGAGACCGAGATCGCGATCGGTATGATCGAAGAGATCGATCGAGATCCAGAGAACGAAGAAGTCGAGAGAGAGATCGAGACCGGGATCGACGAGGACCGAGAGACGATTCAAGATATTCATCATCATCTTCGCGACGAAACGATAATTACGGTGGTGGTGGTGGAAATAACTATCGTGGTGGTTTTTCACGAGGTGGTTATTCAGATTATCGACAAGATTCGAGAAATAATAATAATTATAATCAACGAGGTGGTGGTGGTGGCGGTGGTTTTCAGGGACGAGGAGGGAATGATAATTGGCGTGGTGGATTTCAACAACAGCAGAGAAATGATTACGGCGGACGTGGTCGAGGTGGAAATCAGTTTGGTAATCGAGGTTCGTATCACGATAATCCTCGAAGTGGTGGTGGTGATGGTGGAGGATTTCGATCAGATTTTAATCATCAACAACGAAATAATCGACAATTTAATGATTTTGAGAATAATTCTCAACGTCAAGGCAATAATAATAGCGGATTCATGCCGAATAATAATTTTAATCAACAAAACGATCGACAAGGATTTGGATCTCGAGTAAAAACCTTTCGTTTGACATATTCATTTGCTCATTTCATTTTCATAGCCACCACAACAACAACAAAATCAATATCAAAATCAACAACGTCCTCAACCTCTTCTACAAACTCCTTCGTCCACTCAACAACAACAACCACAATCATTCGCCGTTCAACAAGGTCAGCCGCAAAATTCTCTTAACATCAACCCAACCGGTGTCACTCAATCGAATTCTCTCGATTCCTGGTTCGCTCTCTGCGCTGCTGCACTCAATCCACAAGCAACAGCAACACCAGCAGCCGCAGCAGCACCCTCAACAACTCAACCGCAAGCCGACGTCAACGCTCTCAGCCAACAATGGTCCCAATGGCTAAAGACCGCGCAAATGGTTTGTAGTTATTCGTCTGATTGATTTTGTTTTGAACAAATTATATTTATCTAGACTCAACAGCAGCAGCAGCAACAACAAGCTCAACCTCAAATAAATGTTCAGCCGACTGAATCTCAAGCCAATGCGATCCCGGATGCAACTGCTTTGTATTATCAAGCGTATTATGCTCAATTAGCCGCTGCACAACAGCAAGCAGCCGCTGCCGCAGCCGCAGCACAGAATAATAATGATAAATAATCATTTCCTCTCACTGTTTTGTAAATATTCTATTTAAGTTTAAGAACAAGTGTGATTCGTTCTCAAAAAACAAACATCTATGTGTAATCAATCTTTTCTTTTCTTTTTGTGTATCGAACAAATCTCTATTAAAAACTGCTTGTTGAAGTTTTGTTTGTGTTTAATTAACAAAAGAATTGACACTTTTTTCTTCGGATAATGTAGATGTCTGCCATCGATACGATCGAGGCATTTGATAAACTAGAATTCAACGACCTTCGTTCGTTCGCTGCAGCAACCGCGTTAATTGCTAAATCGATCGAAGACTACAATCAAGATCCAACCAATGGCTTATCGTTGCTGTTCGACAATCAATCCGACGAAATCATCGTTCGACAAAAGGATCTCGAACGCGAATGGACCGAAAATAGCCACGAAATTATGTAAGAAAAACTACAAAAATTCAACGAAAAAATTAATTTCTTCTGCTCGAATTAGATCGTTTACGAGTATCTTAGACTCTTGTGTCGGAAATCACCCGAAATTCCCCGATCGACAGATTTATTTTCCGTTCCGGCCGGATCAACCGATCGAATACGAGCCAATTCAATGGCAACCCGAGCCGCCAACTCGTGTTTTGCAACCTCGTAACGAACCGAACACGATTCTCCTCGACGATAACGACGATCAGAACTTCGTCGACGAGGAAAACGAAGAACCGAAAAAGAAAATCAAAAAGAAAAAACCCGCTGCCGTTGAAAATCCCGATGAAACAACAACTCAATTAAACACGTCGGCCAACCGACCGCAGAAACTCTCGTCGAAATGGTCGAACGGCAAGCGAATTTCCGGCTTTGGCGCCGGCAAAACCAGCGCCATTCGCAAATTCGCACGACCGTCCAACGATCGGCAACACAATCGGCCCGATTCGCGAACTCTCTTCCGCACGAAACCGTCGGTAACCGCGAGCAGCTCGCGGCTTAGCCAAGAACAACGAGAGCAAATGGCTCGAGCTGTCGAAGAACGGAAACAAGAAGAACGAAAACGAAAAGTCGAGAAACTCCACGAACAAGCGAAAAAACGCGAAGAAGTTCTCAACCGGGCCAAGCAAATTCAGCAGGACAAAGAGCAAAAGAATCAATTGCGAGTTTCGGATAACCAAGCGAAGAAAGGCAAGTTGAATACGTCTTCGAATTTGAACAATTCAATGAACGATTCGACAAATTTACCCAAAACAACCACGACTACGGCTCAACAACCAGCGTACAAACCGGTTGTTCTCGACACCACGAGCAACAAAATCCTCGGGCAAACCAAAGGTTTCAAACAGCCAGCGAATCTCGGTTTGAAAAAACCAGCTGCACCCGCAGCAAATGCTGAATACACGTTCGTTGTTGACAAGAACAATACACAACGAAATGATATAACATTGCCGTCGAGCTCGTTGGCACAGCCGAGTGCGCAGCATAAGGCTGACTGGACGATTTTGCCGACGCCGGGCAATGTTCACGACGAACTCGAGCTCGACTCGACTATGACGTAGGTTTTTCTTTGACTTTTATTTAACTAACTTTGGATTTTTAGTGATCACGATGATGCCGATGGAGACTACGGAATTGAAGATGTTCGTTCGGATCAAGATTCGGACAATGAAGACGAAGACGAAAGTCGAATTCCCGGCTGGGCGAAAGGTAGAACAAACGAAACAAACCAAAAAAACATCGCTTTCTCTTCTTTTCTTGCAGAACGTTTGTTTCAAACATTCTGGAAAACGCAAGGTCATTGGTATCTTTCGCGTCGAACGTTGAAATTGACGCGTCGAACGCTCGGACACTATCATATGATCAAAGATCAACTTCAAGTTTGGCTCAAAGAGCTCAAATCGAGCAAACCTTTGTCGGAAACATTTACAGATGCGACCTATCTCGATCAAACTCAAGCACATTTCTGATAAAATCGACTCGATTGTGTGTTTACGTGTGATTTATTTTCTCAGATAAACAAACTAACGCTGATTACGTTCGTGTAAATATTGGACAGATAGATTCAAAATGTATTCATTGTGTTTTTCCTTCTTCTCCTCTTATTACTGTTATTGTATCTTTATGTTAGCATAATAATAAAATGATCGAACATGAAATTGTCAAAAAATAGGAAAAGCTTTGTGCGATATTTGGCCATGTTTTTCGATTGGTCTTTAGCAACATCTATCGAAAAACGAATGTGCCTTTGATTGCCTAATTTTTCTTACCAGTCAAAATAAGAAATCTGCACATAGAATTTAATCGAACTAGAAAAAAAAGACGAAATGTATACACGTTGTTGTGTTTTTCAACGTTGGTTGACAATTGTCCAGCAGCCGAAACGTTGCCTCTCGACATCAAATGGAGATATTTTCTACAATTTAACATCGGATTATAATCGACGACGTTTTATTCATCGTGATTTTCTTTCGAATGCTATCGAAAGTATTCATTCGAATCTGTCCGAACGACATTCGTTGGTTATTTTAACCGCTGCTGCTCGACACATTCATCATGTCACACCGAAACAACGTGTTCAATTTTTAGAACAAGTAAAATCTTTGCTTTTAAGCAGAAAAGAATTGACGTTTTTGCGTTCAGATTTGGAAGAAATTTCACGAACATAAACTTCGTCTAACGGCTCGTCACTATGAAACATATCTCAATGGTTTGAATGAGAATGGACACACTTTCAATCCGAATGAATATTTCAATTTAATTAACAACGAACAAATTCAAGCAACACCTCGACTTTACAGTCTCTTGCTCAATCAGTAAAACGAAAAATTTCAATGAATAATCCGTTTTTTTCGTTTCGAATAGATACTGTCGCGAAGGGAAATTAAACGAAGCTGAAAAGTTTCTCAATATTCTCAAGGAGAAAAATATTAACATCGATGAAAATGCGTACACAGCATTGATAATTTGTCATTTGAAATTAGGCAATCAAAAGACAGCCGATGAAATTATTAAAATAATGAAAGAACGTCATTCACCACCGACAATAACAACTTACAAAGAAATCCTCACACTTCTCATTAGTGAACATAAATTCGTTGAATTTCAAAAGTATTTCTCTCAAATCGATTCACAACAATCGAATCTATCGACGCTCTATATCGACGCACAATTTGTCCTCATTCTTCTCGGACAATGTGTCGTCTACAATGAATCTCGAATATTTCATTATCTATTAAATCTTTTGAAAACTCTCGATGATCATCGTATGGGTTCGCATATATTCTATCTATCCATGCAATGTCTCACCAATAATTGGCACGAATACATCATCGATTTATTAGAAATTCAATCGAATAAAGATAAATTTCGACAGAAGAACTGGCTGAATTTCTTTAAATACCTATTCGATAATCAACAAACCGAAGTCATCGAGCAATTCAATGAACTAATGAGCCAACGACAACTTCTACCATTAGATTCAATTCTTCGAGCGTTCTATACAAGTGCAGATAAAGATCTTCGTTTAGCATTGACTTATCTCGAACAAGCAGCAAAACTCAATCATCCAATGCGAATCAACTATTTCTATCCTCTACTAATCAATGCTTATACAAATAGTTCATGGTCTGAAACCGATCATCTACGTTTGTATCGTTTACTGAATCCAATTGCTTATCAAATCGAATCCTCGGCCTACGTTAATTTATTTGACAAATATTTTCACGAATATTATCAAACGAATTTTCAAAAATTATTCGACACGCTAAAAGACAATCAACTTCAATCGATGAGCGATCGATTTTGTCGATTGATTTTACGTGATATTAAAAATCATGTCCTTCCGTTGTCGATTACCGAACAGATTGCACCGGTGTTTCTTTTGCATAATGCAACACGGCAAGATGAATTAGCTAAATGTTTCTATTCGATTCTTGTCGAAACAAATCAACCATCGACTGTATTCGAATTAATCGATCGAATATCGACGAATCTTTCGAATGAAATTGTGAATCTTAAACGAGAAATTTATTTGAATTTAATTGCAATTTCTGTTCATAATAATCGATATAATCTAACGAAATTATTTGCTGAACAATGTGTAAAAGAAAACATTAAATTCGATAGTTCAATTGACGAACTTCATCAATTAACAGATCGTCAGTTAGACGATGAACTCGTTCAGCAATTATCTTTGTATAAACCTAAAGAATCATCTTGGAAAGAGAAATTTTCTAAACTTCTATTCAATAAACTCAATCGAACAAAACTCGAAGAAATCTATTCCGAAGCGAAGGAAAACCAACGATATCCGATTAGTATTCAAAATCGTTTGCTCGATATTTACATTCGAAAACAATTGCCCGATGAAGCAATGACGATTTTAAAAGAAATTCATTCGAATCGATATAAAGTCGAACCATCGGTGTATCATCGTCTATTCAATCTTCTCACTGTTAAACTCAATTCACCAGTCGAAAATCTTCAAACAATTCAATTCGATCATGTGAAATATCTTAGCGAACAATACGAACAGAATTTCAATCTGAATACTCTTCCATTGGAATTAACATTTCGTTTAGCACATATTTATCTTCATCGAAATGACGAAATCAATGCATTGAAATTACTAAACAATAAAATTCAAAGAAATTTCAATAATGAAACGATTCATTATTTAATTAAATATTTGAAAGCCAATGCATCACTGTTGTCAACTGATGGATTGAAATCAATCGGATATTTAGTTGCGAATTATCGTTCGAATGAATCGATTCGACGTTTTTGGAATCAATTCTTCGAAATTCTATTAGCGAAAACAAGTGCAATCGATCTCGTGCAATTCTATTCCGAAGCAGTGAAAAAAAATAGTCAGATCACTTATCTTCATCTCTTTCAAGTAGTTCTTCTTTTCTTGAAAAAAAAAGAACAAGACTTTTTTTCTTCTCTCAGTTATTTATTGAAAAAGATGAAATCAATCGTCTACAGGATATCGTTGACATTGCAACAGTTCATCACGGTCCACAGAATGTTCTACATGATCTTGCTTTTATTCTCATACAAAATGGCAAAACGAAACAAGCCGAAAGAATCTTTCAGAAAAGTTGGTTAAAAGCGAGAAATGACAGAATTAATCTCCATGCTTTGTTATTTGCTGGTAAGCATTTCAGTTGAATAACTAATTTCAAATCATTTTTGTTAAGATTCGAATAATTTAACTGCGTTAATAGACGCGATTAAACTAACAAAAAATCTTTTCGGAGTCGATCAAAAGCAATTATTCACATCTGCTGTTCGGTAATTCGAATTACATGTTTTGTGTTTTCCTGCATATATTTTATTGAATAGAGTGGCTATTCGACAGGACAAGTCAGATATTATTAATTGGTTAGTCAAGGAAATCGAAGATCGAAAAATTCAGATCGATGTTCGCATAAAAAAGTTTGACAAAGAATTCAATTGAAATATTGACGTTTTCTACGTGTTTTTTGTTTTGAAGATATCTCGATGCACATTTGCTATCGAAAGGCTACGATCGATTGAATATTGAACTCGATGAAGACCACCGGACATCGAATGGTAAACGTTTTCGATAGATTTATTTTCATATCTACTGGATTGTTTTTTTTTGTTTTAGCATCGATTCAATAAATTAGACAATTTTTTTTGTTCTCTTGTTTTCCAAAATAAAAATAAAAAAGAACTTTTTTGTTCGACTTCAGATTTTGAAAATGGAGGCATTTATTGAAACTCTCATGTCGAAAATGACTCTCGCCGAGAAACTCGGGCAAACAAATATGGCCTTCATCGGCCGAGATATAACCGGTCCGATACTGAGTCAAAATGTCGACGAAAAAATTCGTCAAGGTCTTATCGGTGCGATTATAAACACGTACACAGTCGAAGATGTTCGTCGGATACAACAACTTTGTATCGATGAAAGTCGATTGAAAATTCCTCTACTATTCAGTTACGATGTTATTCATGGACATCGAACGATTTTTCCGATAGCTTTAGGTTTGAGTGCGACATGGGACTTGAAATTAATCGAACAAAGCGCACGGATTGCCGCTGAAGAAGCAACAGCTGACGGTTTGAATTGGGTGTTTTCACCGATGGTAGATATTGCACGTGATCCACGTTGGGGACGAATATCCGAAGGTTCAGGCGAAGATCCTTGGCTAGGCTCACAAATCGCTGCAGCCATGGTACGTGGCTATCAAGTCGATGATCTTTCTCGAACAGATACAATCCTAGCTTGTGTCAAACATTTTGCATTGTACGGAGCTGCTGAAGGTGGCCGAGATTACAACAGTGTGGATATGAGTCCATTGCATATGTATCAATATTATCTTCCGCCGTATCAAGCTGCAGTGAATGCAGGTGTTGGCAGTGTCATGACGGCTTTTAATGACATCAATGGCATACCAGCAACGGGAAATCGTTGGTTGTTAAATGATGTCTTACGAGAACAGTGGAAATTTGAGGGTTTGATTGTTTCGGATTATGCAGCTATTAAAGAAATGTCAGTGCATGGCGTTGGAGATTTGCAGGAAGTTTGTATTCAAGCACTAACAGCTGGAGTTGATATGGATATGGTCGATGAAGGATATTTAGAAACATTGAAGAAATCTCTCGATGAAAAGAAAATAACTGAACAACAAATTGATCAAGCCTGTCGACGTATTCTCGAAGCTAAATATAAACTAGGTCTATTCAATGATCCATTTCATTATTGTAATGAGAAACGTGCTCAAACGATGATATTTACCGAAAAGAATCGTTCGATAGCAAAAGAGATTGCTTGTTGATCGTTTGTTCTACTGAAAAATGATCGACAAATATTACCATTAGCTAAATCAAAGTTAAAATTGGGACTTATTGGACCGTTGGCTGATGATCAGAAACATGTACTTGGTGGTTGGAGTGCAGCTGGCGATTGGAAACAATGTGTGAGTGTTCGACAAGGAATTCAAAATCTTCTTCAAGATCAAATCGAGGTTTTCTATGCTAAAGGATCGAATCTTATTGAAGATCCATTAATTCTTCAGCAATTAAACGCATTTTCGAATGATATCAGTCTCGACAATCGATCTGCTGATATTATGATCGAAGAAGCCGTTCAAATAGCTCAAAAATCCGATGTCATCATTGCAGTTGTTGGTGAAGCACAAAGTATGAGTACGGAAGGAGGTTGTCGAGTCGATATCGGTCTACCTGAATGTCAAAAACGTTTACTAAAAGCTCTATTTGAAACTCAAAAACCAGTCATTCTAGTTCTAATGAATGGTCGACCATTGACACTACCGTGGGAACATGAACATGCTCAAGCTATTCTCGAAACTTGGTTCGCTGGAACCGAAACTGGCAATGCCGTAGCTGAAGTTCTTTTTGGCTTTTATAATCCTTCAGGTAAATTAACATCAACATTTCCTCGACATGTCGGACAAATCCCATTGTACTACAATCATAAAAGAACCGGTCGACCATTCGATCCCAATCGATTCATCGATCGTTTCAAAGTGAATCGAATTCGAACTCATTTCAATTGAAATTTGTCTTGGTTTCTCTAGAGTCGATATATCGATATGCCAAATACTCCACTTTATCCATTCGGTTTCGGTCTTAGTTACACTCAATTTGCTTATAGTTCAATTCGATTGAATAAAACTCAACTCATTGGCGATGACGATCAATTAATTGCTGAAATAAATATTGAAAATATAGGCTCGTACGATGGTGAAGAAGTGGTTCAATTATATATCACTGATCCGGTGTCGACTGTCACGCGAGCCGTACGAGAATTGAAAAATTTCCAGAAAATCTTTCTTCGATCAAAACAAACTACCAATGTAACATTTCTTGTCACGATCAACGATCTGAAATTCTATAATACTAATCTGGAATATATTTGGGAGCAAGGAGAATTTCTCGTTCATATCGGATCGAATTCAGTTGATACGCAAACTGTACAAATTCATTGGTTGAAAACACCAAACACTTGAGAACATTTCTTTTCCGTTTTGAGAGTTAAGCACACTGTTAATCTGTCGTTCATATTCGCTATCAACGTTTCAAATTTCTTCTTCTTTTTTTCATTATTACTCTTGTAAATTTGAAGAGAAACAAAGAAAACATGACATGTATTTGAAATAAACGAGTCATTTGATAAGCTTCTTTAATCGGATATTATTCTATTTTTAACTAGTTTAGTTTCAAGATTTTATGTCATGCATGTTGAAAATCTATTTTTCTTCGAAGTGACATGCACATTGAGAAGAGAGAGAGAAATCGTAAGTACATCGAACGATTGATCGGCAACAAAAAGAAAAGAAACAGGCAATTTGCAATGTATGAATCAAACTTCAATTGCTCGCGTTTTGTATACGTAGCCAATCGATGTATATAAAATATAGTAAATTATAGCCTATGAGACGAAAGACGAGAGGTGATTGTCCAAAGATAACATACATGCACGACATAATCAAACGTCAGCATGTGTGTAATTAACGTTCAGGTGAATTGTAATCATTTGTATGAATATATTTAGGCAAAAGACACACTTTAACTTTCGCATTGATGAAAAAATATTTATTTGTCAAATAGAGAGAAAAACTTCATCGTCTTTTTTCGTTCGAGATGAAAGAAACCTTTGCTATTGCTCACTTTTTTTTTGATTTCATGCTGAGAAATCAAAGAATATGTTTGCACGACAGATGACATTGTCCGTTTCTTTTTTTGCTTTTTGTCTTCGACGACGACGACTAATTGTCTTAATTCATAATTCACTCATATAAATGTTGACGAAACAAACACAACACACTTGATTTTCTTTCTTCGACTGTCTTCAAAGGTAATGTTGACAAAATCGCATCGAATATGCAAAGATTCAATCAAATAGACTAATGTTAAACATGTCAACTAAATAAAAGATTTAAGCTGAATACAAAGAAAAGACATGATGATGAGACAAGCAAGATTGCAATTAAAATAAATGCTACACGACTGGCAAGTGTCAAAATCGAGTCAGAAGGAAGAAGAGAAAGATTATTAGATTCGAAGGTGAGAAGACATCGTGCTGTGCCAGTCAGCTAATGGATCTAATTTGAAAGAGACCTCGTTTTTTCTCGGTCAGCATCATCCGTTCGTTTGGCTTTTGTACACGATCCAAAGAAAAAAATATCGACATGATATATTTATTTAGACATCATCATTTTCATTTCGACGTAAATTATACGACGAGGAGAGAAGATCCATTGCGTCTTCTTCATTTTGATTGGCTGTACATTTAGTTTTGCTCTACCACCAATCGTGACCATTCTAATTATTTGTTCCTCTCTCGTCAACAACATATCAAGAAAAAAAAAAGAAAGGCGATGACATCGAGTGGAAAAAAGCGAGAAAGAGAAAGAGAGAGATGTATTGATTCGTACCTTAATTAACCTTTTGCTACTCAGATGTACTATGTTAACAATAATAGTTGAATCGAGAGAAGAGAATTTACTAATCGACTACCAATCGTAATTGAGCAAGAAGAAAAGAATCGTCTCGTTTCATATGCATGCGTTGATTAGGCGATGCTTGTCTTCGAACTATTAGCAAGACGAAGGAGAGAGAAAAAGCAAAACGAGAGCGAGCGAGAGAAGAAGAAGAAAAGAAATGAGAGAAAATAAGAGAAGCGAGAAAGAATAACATCAAGATACAGAGACACTTTGCTCTCGAATAAGAAAATGATATATATCCAACCTGCGTGCGAGTTTTAAAAAAAGAGAGAGAGAAACAGAGAGAGAGAGAGAGAAAAATATATATAATATATATTCTTTACCTCTTTCAACATTTAACGGTATATTGCAATAAAAAAAAGCCGAGAAAAGAAAAGAGAGAGACATTCGACAATTGATCCTAGTACTTAACGATTCTTTCTTGCTCTTTTTCATTGTAATGCTTCATTAAGCTCGTACAATACTAAATTATTTATTTCATAATTCATCTATTTTAAAAAGGTTTGTTGCACAGAAAAAAAAACGAAGTTTCATTTCTTATATATAAATAAATTCTTATAGACAAACAAACAAACTTTCAAAACGTTATCATTCGAAAATCTATTCACCATGCCACGTTCGCTGAAAGCGGATGCGGATCTTGGTTCAACCTCATCGTCTAAACAAGCCCAACAGCAACAATGTGAACACAAAATGAAAGCATCTATTAGTCGATCATCGTCATCGTCATCATCGAAATCCTCAACATCATCCGGTTCATCACGCTCTCGTTCTCGATCGCCTATTTCACGTCGTTCACGTTCGCCAACGCCTTCATCATCAACAACACCAATAACAAACAACAATTCCAATCTTTCAACATCGTTCATTCAGCAACAAGCCGCTGCTGCAGCAGCACTTTTTTCCAATGGCTCACTCAGCTCTCTTTTGCCCATGTATAGCATGGGTCTATTTCCAATTCCTCCTCCGCCTCCTATTATGCCTACAGTTAATTTTCCAACCGAACAAATCGCTCGAGTTTGTGAAACATTAGAAGAAAACGGCGAAATCGAACGTCTCGGACGATTTCTTTGGTCGTTGCAAGTCGCACCGGGTTCAGCTAATCTCTTGGTTCAACATGAAAGTATTTTACGTGCACGTGCTCTCGTCGCTTTTCATTTGGGTAATTATCGCGAACTCTATCATCTCCTTGAAAATCACAAATATACACGTGATTCACATGCGAAATTACAAGCAATGTGGATGGAAGCACATTATCAAGAAGCAGAAAAACTACGTGGCAGGCCGCTAGGACCCGTATGACATTTTGCATTCGATGTTTTTTGTCTTCTTTTAAGTGCATGTTTTTATCTAGGTCGATAAATATCGTGTGAGAAAGAAATTTCCGTTGCCACGAACGATTTGGGATGGCGAACAGAAAACACATTGTTTCAAAGAACGAACACGTTCATTACTTCGAGAATGGTATTTACAAGATCCATATCCAAATCCTGCAAAAAAACGTGAACTCGCTCAAGCAACAGGCTTAACACCGACACAAGTAGGAAATTGGTTTAAAAATCGACGACAACGTGATCGGGCTGCACAAGCGAAAAATCGACAACAATACGGTCTAGGTGCGGGCAGTTATTCGCCGCCATCATCGCCTGATTCTTCAACAACATAGATTTGACACATATTCAAGCAAATCAATAAAATATCGAATCATTTTCCCGGTGCTCTCTCTGGATCCAAGAGAGGACTTTGTATTTAAATATTTTCTTTTTTTTTGTTCAGTGATTTATCGTTTTGCTGTTGTTGTTTATTGTTCATCTTACTTAGTTCTTCTGTTTATTTCTTTTCGTCTTTTCAATAAAACAAAAGGTATAAATATATATATATATACACGTATATAATTAACACCTAGTGCGATTACTACTTAAAATAGAAGCATAAGTGAGAAGGTAACGTGAACAATTGTCTGACGATTGGTGGAGAAAGAAATTCATTGAGCTACGAATCAGATTAAAGATTAATCAACCTACACATGCAAAGCGTTCTTTTTCTTGTCTCTTTATTAATCTCAAGATCACATTCGAATTCTCTAGTTACAAATCGGTCTGCTTATCAAAAGTTAATTGCGTGAAAAATTCGTATGTTCCCATGTTACATGATAACGATGATTATCACAATGTCGATCTATTCTTTTGCTTCTTCGCACGCCTCTATTTTTGTGTTTCAATTCAATAAAAATAGCAACGACGACAACAACAAGATTTTTGTTTTGTTTCGAGAGATGATAAGTTTAGACAAAATCTTTTCACCTTAAGGCAAACGATAGATAATCAAGATTGTTATATTGTATAACAACGTGTAAACAAACTACAATTGACAGTGATAATTATCCGAGAGCGAAGCGAAGAGAAAAGAAAACGAAGAACTCATCATCCAACTGACTAACTAAGAGAGATGTATGTCTGTACAAAACATTCATCTTCAGTGAATTTACAAGTAATCGAATTGATTATAAATCAGTCGACGAGAATGAGAATGATACGCCGCTAGGCAGATAGAATGAAGAATCAGATTTCATCAGATGTATATATATGAACGTTTAGTCTTTCTTTCGCCTCGACGGAAGTTATTACGCTGTTCAATCTACAAAATAGAAAAAAGAAAAGAAAAAGCTCAATGTGTATGATCATATCGATGTTTTAGACATGGATGATTAACTATCATCGAACAACTGGGTGTTAAATTGTATCTTGTTTTGTCGACTAAAAAGGAAATCGAAGGATAATCTTGTTAGCTACATCAACCGATCATTATCATCATCGAACATCAGTATGAAGCGACAGATTGATTTCCGTATCCAGATGTTCAAAAGAAAATTAGTCGTTAATAGATCATGTTACTTATTTGAGACATAAGTTCTCGAGAAAGAAAAAGAAAGAAAGAAAGATTCTGTCTTTGTTTCTTTTTTTTCTGTATGTGTGTGTGTGTTCATCAATCGATTGTATCCATTGAACAGCAGTTCTTCGCAGCATGAGTTTAAATAAATAGACTAATCAATACAGTCTTGATGAATGAATATATAAGTTTCTCTTCATTTACGAATTGTTGATTTTGAAGGAAGAAAAAAAACTGCTTCTTCTTTCGTTCTCAATGTGAACAGGTGTTATGTGTATGCATTTCGAATCAACGATGTTGTTGATGATCATCATTATCAACATTAACAGATTGAAAATATAGGGCGTCAATTGACAAACATTTTGTTTTCGCACATTTCTTTTTCTTCATCGTGTCTTGCTCAGCAATGTTTGATCTCCCCTCCTTCATCATTGTCGGATAAGCCTCGGGGAATTTTCATCATTGACATTGACATTATCGATCAAAAAAATTAAAAATAAAATGAAATGGAAGAGAAAAAAAACGACAGAGAATATAAAAATATTGACAAGTCTATATCATCATTCGACGAGAAAAGAACTTAATGCAATTGAAGTATTGTCAACAGGCATCTATGCTAAGACGAATGACAAATATTATCTTATAAATGTATTATATTGTATGTTATTCTTTTGACGGTTAACAATCGGTATTGAACATTGACAAGTGGAAAGAGAGAGAGCGAGCGAACGAGAGAAAAAAGGATTCTATTTGTCTACATAATGGATGAGATCGCCGCGAGCTACCGTAAGGCTTTTCTTTTTAATCTATTTAGCAGTCAAATAAATAAAAAAAAGAAAACGAAGAGCTGGAAAATGATGATTTACTTTGTTAGTCATTAAGATTATCCAAGTTGACAAATCTTAAACAGAAAAGATCTTCTAAATCCTCTTTGAACTTTATCGTTCTTTTTTACGTCGAAATAAAACACAACAAAAGAAATGAATAAATAAATATAGACGTCGAGCCTTTCTTCCCTTCTTTTTTTCTGCTTTGTTTCTAAATGTGAGTGCTCTTATGATCTCATTCGAGCGTAAAAGATGTGAACAGCATGTTGATGAAGTCGATTTATTTGTCTGAATAAAAAATACTCGGATAACATATCGAAAAAAGCCATAAGAACACAAAAATCTCTTCGTTCGACAGATGTTCATCATGTAAAACGTAACATAAAGTATCTCATTAAAATAATTCGACAAAGAAACTCAATTTGAGTGTGATGTGTTTCATGCTGTGAGTCAAACTCAATGTCATAACATTTTATATTCGAGAAAACGAACAATTACAAAAATGAATTGTTTTGACACTAATCGCGACTGGTGTGTCAAAAGCAAACAGCAGGTCCAAAGATTTTCGATTCGATCGAAAAAACGGAAATAAGAATGGCACTATCTAATTTGACATCATGAACATCCGTTGATTTCACATGCATACCTTAGAAGTTAATGATTATCAGTGAACAAGATTAAAGGTGTGTGCGCGACTGAACAAATCGTATTTGACAAACGTTTCCGATTTGATTTCATTCTTCGTCAACGTTTTGTGTGTGTTTATTTGACAACGAAATGAAGGTGAGAGAAAAGGAAATTGATCGTGTCCGGATCGAACAACAAGAAAAAAGAACTGCCTGTTCGTTCGATTTGCTTAACAATCAACTTGAAAATACTTGTATCAATCTAATTTTCTATTTGAAGATGATTTGTCTTGTCTTTCTAATCATTATTTGATGAAGAGAATGTCTTCGAGACATTTTATTCAAGTTGTTTCTTCTCTCTCTCTCTCTCTTTATCAGTTTTTCTATTCAAGTGACTGATTGGACTGAGAGTCTAAGATGAAACATTGGTGCGCATGTCATGTAAAACTCGAATCTCTTGAGAAAGTAAGATGAACACGGATTACCATGACAGTTCGATTGCTGATGAATGTTCTCATGGGATAAAGAGGAGGAAAAAGAAAAACGAGTTAGACTCAAGGAACAACAGGCGATGAAAACGACGACAAGCGACATGCAATAATCTTCTATTCATCGAGATAAGAATGTGCATAGTAGATACATTTTATTATCATTCGATACACATGTCGACAACAGCAAATGGTTTATTCATGATTATTTGTTCGACTAAATATAAGATGAAAAGAATAAGATTCGCATTTAGTTCTCTCAAATAATATGTTTGCATGCATTTGTTTTAATAATCAGATCGAAATTGCATGAGAATTAAACAATTCAATGGGTTCTCTTGCGTTTATTTTAATATATTTCTATCTCGTTCGAAAGTCATTTCTTTCTTTGTTGCGCTTAAGTCATGTGATGAACTCATTCAGTAGTAGATCTTCAAGGTTAAAACAATGGACTAATTACCATCGTTATTATCGTCTTATCAAGATTTAATAAAACTACAAAAAGCAAAGAAGAAAAGAAAAAAGCTGCGAAGTTCTATTGTAATTCGACGCGTTTCTTTCGTTGAATTGTCGGACTTGTTGCTTGAGCCATTGTTCGACTAACTGTTTGCATTGTTTGAGCCAATTTTGTGATGTCATCCCAACGTTGAGATTGAATTAAATCTTCGATTGTTTTCAAACGATCGATCTCGGCAACTCGACATTCGAGTCCGCGAATTTCAATTTGAAGATTTGTTGTTAAATTTTCTTCATTTGTTAACTTAAAAGTAAACAAAAGAATCGAAATGAAATAATTCTACAAACTCGAAATCTTACACGTTGTTGTAACGAATTGATTTGATCCGTTTGACAATCTCGTTCATGTTGAAGATGATAGATTTCATCACGTAATTGACTATTACGAATTTCGTATTCATTGATTTCACGTTTAGCAATTAAAGCATTTTGAATTTCGATATTCAATTGTCGTTGCATTTGTTTTAGTTGCCCATCGAGATCTTGATTTTTGATCGTTTCAGTATCGAATTTCACTTGAATATTATCGGCAAGAGTACGTAGACTTTGATGTTGTTTTTTTAAATTGATTAATTCTTGATCTTTGGATTGTAATGTGTCGGTTAGTTGATGTAAAGTCAACCGAAGCTAGAAATTCGAATCGGATTATAGCTGAAAGTCAAAATGCATTTGTCATACTTCTTCTAATTCTCGTTCAAATTCTTTGGCCAAGGTCTCAAGACGTGTTACTTCTTTGATTAAAGTATTTTTTTCATCAACTAACTACAGAAGAAAAAGAAGAAAGAAAACTAAGAAGTTTAATGCTGAGATAACTCTTAGGTACTTTTGTTCGATAAACTTGAGCATCATTGTAACGTGTATCTTGCGTTTTGAGATTCTGTCGAAGTGTTTTCACTTCTTTCTAAAGAATTCAAATCATGAAAACGAAGAAATGAATTCATATCGAACTTCTAATTCATTGACAATGCTTTGCAATCGATCCTTTTCTCGGCCGATTGTTTGTAAATCAGCGAGATTTCGTTGTAAATTATTTGCTTGTAATTTCGAATGTTCGATTTCTTGGGTTAGAATTGAATTTTGTTTCAATTGTTGTTCGAGCTAATTATATAAAACTTTCGAAAAAAGTTTAATAAAAAAAAAGAAAACTGCAGACTTGTTGTTCGACGATGCGAACTTTTGCCTGAGAAGTTTTGAATTCATCCGATGAGACGCGTTTCTGTTCACGAATTTGTCGAAGTTCTTTCTCGGCTGCTTCTTGAGCTCGTCGCATCACGGCTAATTCGTTCACTAGACTTTGTTTTTCAATATCAAACTTTCCTAAATCGAAACATTAGTTTTTCAAAAGATTTTCATAAATCTGTATTTACGTCGGAGTTCATCTAATGCGACAGCTAGGCCATGATTTTCACTTGATAATTGTTCGAATTGAGACGAACGTTGAAGAAGAGTCCGCTGTAAATCAGAACGTTCGAGTTCAGCTTGATTCGAACGATTTACTAGAGTTGAAGCTTTAGTCAATTCGTCACGCGTACGAAACGAGTTAAGGAAAGAAATGGTAAAATTTGGAATTTAGAAAATCACAAAACAAAAACAAGAAAAAGGATATAAGTATTGACAATCGGATTCCAAGAATCGAATTTGCTTTTGTAATTGTTTGACATATTCATCTTCGATCGATGATTCTTTTTGCGGAATACTCGTTCGACTACGAACAAAATCATTTAGAGATTCCGAATTTTCATTCATAAATTCTACTTGAGATTTGCTTTTGTTGAAGTTCGTTTGCTACTTGCTGATCTAGTTTTGACAGGTGGCCATTTTTGAGAATTTAAATACGGTGCTGAACAAACAGAACACTTCTCTGTCAATACAGTTGCCATTTAAAAAGAAAGAAAAGAATAGAAATTTAACTTTGTGGTCGATAGCTAAACCACAAATTGTTCATGAGAACGTGAGTTCTCTTACATCTCCTTAGCAATCATCCTCATAGAAATAAAAGAACAGGTAATGTCGCTAGTTACCTCATAACTCAATTTGTGATTTGGCTCATTTTTAACCGATGAAATGTTTATGTCAATAGAAAAATAAGAACGAGACATTTGATTATTTAGCTACGTCATTCGTTTTTTTTACGATGGCTGAACCAACTGAAACTTACGGTAAATAATCGATCGAGAGAGAGAGAGAATTTGATTTTGAATTTATGCTTTAGAATATTTATTTAAATTTTTAATTATCGGCAGTGCATCAACGGGCAAATCATGCATTTTACATCAATTTCTTGAGAACAAATGTGAGTCGAATTTGTTGAATTAATCGTGTTCATATGAAGATTCTAGTTAAAACTGACATAGCACATACAATCGGTGCTGAATTCGGTTCGAAAGTGATAAATGTCAATCACAAAAACGTCAAATTACAAATATGGGATGTCAGTGTTATTTACTTCCGGTGTTTTTTTGTCCTCTTTAATAACGATTCTTCTCGTTTGTTTTTCAGACAGCAGGCCAAGAGCGTTTTCGATCCGTAACTCGAAGTTATTATCGTGGTGCGTCCGGTGCTTTACTAGTCTATGATATTGCCAAGTAATAATAACAATTCACATTTCTTTGACTCTACATTTCTACGTAATCTTTGAAGTCGAGAGAGTTATAATGCGGTTACCAATTGGCTAACCGATGCACGTTCATTAGCAAGTCCGAATATTGTGATTGTTCTATGTGGAAATAAAAAAGATCTCGATGATCAACGACAAGTCACGTTTGCTGAAGCCGAACGATTTGCACAAGAAAATGGTTCGAGAGATCGATTCGAATTTTGATTTGATGAGAAAATTTGCGTTTTGTTTTTCTCTGTTGAATAGATTTAATGTTCATCGAAACATCGGCAGCGACAAATGAGAATATTGCTGAAAGTTTTATCAAATGTGCCCGAGTGATTCTAAGCAAAATCGAATCAGGTAGCATTGATCCGTATCGAATGTATTCAGGCATTCAATGTGGTCGTACACTTGCTGCTAATCGATTTACTCGAGATGACAATGACGATTCGGCTAATAATCGAACAATACAAAAATCATCAAGAGGCTGCTTATCGTGTTAAATACGATCGTTTTTTCTTTTTAATTTTTGCTGCTGCTACTGACGCTATTGCTTTAAATGTTGTTTTGTCTATAGAATCTCAAAAATATATCGGTGACACTAGTTAACACAATTAATGATTGTATTTCTAGGAAAAACACCAGATGATCAAATGGGTGTCGGAATATTTTATAATAATAGACGAGCACGTCGTCTCACAGGAACATTCGATACAACGATAGATTTAAATCTTCAAAAGAGAAAATCTGCATGCATAAAATGCAATTAATATTTTTCATTATGATTTCTACATACATAAAAGCGATTTCTTGAAACGAATTCGAATATCAATAACTATTTCACGAAAAAAGTAAGTGCTGACATGACAATAGTTCTAGGA
>Ga0209915_1002219_pt1 | contig 21926 bp, 27 predicted proteins | sample ThiBiot_750_plan_FD_183952 | JGI IMG/M metagenome (GOLD analysis project Ga0209915, IMG submission 183952) | Wastewater bioreactor microbial communities from Cape Town, South Africa - Thiocy_cont_750_plan (SPAdes) | ecosystem: Engineered > Bioreactor > Thiocyanate-remediating > Anaerobic-Aerobic... | reverse complement strand
TTTTGTTTTGTTTTGTTTTCTTACCATAATCAGGAGAAAATATTTGTCGAATTAGAAGAAGAAACCATTCTTTTGTTAAACCGCCCATATCAAGGCCGTGTTCGCCGACGAATGTAACGCGTAATTTCTTTTTTAAATCGTCTCGTTTTTTGCTTAATTCAGCAAGTGAATCGGAAACTAAATGTGCTCGACGAATGTAAAGATTCAAGAACAACATGCTCAGATCCGGTGCTTGACGATTTTGAAATTTTTGTATCATACTTTTACGTGCGGTGAGAATCATTTGTTGTTCCGAATCACGTTTTAAGATCGTTCGTTTAGCATTGACACTCAAAACGAATGGATACTGACAAAATGTAAAACTAAAACAAAAGACAAACAACAATATCAATCAGAAAAAAAGAGCGATTTTTTTTCGTTTTGCAAGAAGAAATATGAACAATAAAAGCGACAATACTCTTCGATATATATAAATATATATTCATATCTAACCCGCCCTTTAGACCATGTGTTTTACGATGTTTCCATTCGGAATAATCTCGTTCACCATCGATATAATTCAATGTATCGATGGTCATTTCTTGTACAGGAATTTTTCGTTCCTTGCACGTTTCATTGGCATTATCTGTTGATTATTTAAAAACATAATTATTCAACGGAAAAAGCAAAAAAAAAGATTTCGAGCGAGTTGTCTATTTTCGAAAAATACCCTTTTGTTCTTTTTAACCAAAGATGATATTCGAATTCAATATCGATATCATCGAGTAGATCAATAATAAACTGATCGGATGAGATCAATTTACCATCGAATTGTTCGTTTGTAACATCTTGAGACAAATCTCTTCGATTTCAAACAATCGACTTTTTACTTACTGAATAATGCTAATGTACGAATAGCACATGGAATCCACCAGCCGTTGACCAGTGTCGATGCTTTACTGTCCACACGTGCTGGGAATAGATTGATTGAAACGAATGTTTGTAAACGTTGAACAGCTGAACGAAAGAGATCGACAGGTAATCTGAATTTCGCGAAAGATTTTGAAAATTTAATAAAAAAAATTCAATTTGTTTGTTTTTCTCACGTTTTTAAAACTAAAATAATCTCTTGATGTTCGACATCACTAAAATGTGCTATCCGACGGATAATATGCGCGAGTATATGATGATTGGCTGTATCATCAAAAACCGGACACTGAAAAATTCATTTTTGATTTATAGAAAAGCAGAGAGAGCGCACAGAAAACTTACTAAGATCATAACGATGTAACCTTTGAGTGTGTTTTCACACATTCTAGAAGAGAAAAAAAACAAAAATATCTCGACTATAGTTAAATATTTATCAGAAAACTAATATGTGTGCATAAAAGATTTACTTGCACGTGTGAATCGCTTTCGGAAAAGAAAAACTTGAAAATCTCAAACATGATTTTCTCTGAAAACGTACTAGAATTCGTATCTTACCGAATTTCTTTGATACAACAAGATGCAATTGTTTTCAGAACTAATCGAGCAATTTTATCCGTATTGTGTTTCATGGAATTATGAATTATCGAAAGATATTTCCAATTGAGTTGTTGACTATTCTCATCCTGAATAAAAGACAATAGAAACACAATGGAAACTATTTGTTTTTCCGTTTACTGTCGTCAATGTTTGAATCATATAAATAAAATTGGAATAGAACATCGAATAAAAACCAAATATTTGTTCATAATCACGGTTTTCATGATTGATTAACGATCTAAAAACAAACAATGTTCGTTTTTTAATTAAAAATCAAAGTCCTTATCTTACAAAAAGCTATCACAATCGTAGAGTTTCACAGATTTACTTGGTGTTGTTGTTGTTGTTGTTAGTGGAGGTAAACTTATCGAAGTAACATTATCCGAACTGATCTAGAATAAACACGCATATGAAAATTTAATCTTACGAACTAGATACGTACTTGTTCAGTTGTGTCTTGTTGTTTAGTTCCAATCGGTGGTAGATTAGTAACTGATTTTGATTTTAAACTACTGTTATTAATTGGCTCGGATTTACGTAGAATAATTCGATTGAATGTTCGACCTAAACGTGAACGTAAACTTAAATTCCGTTCGATATCATTTTCTCGCGTTTTTTTCTGCAAAAATCATAGAAATAGAAAATGATATTTCTTCAAGTCAAATGTCCGACTTCGAGATCTTGTTTGATTTGTTGAATTGTCGGCAGATTTGGTCCCGTTAAGAATTCACCACAAAATGGACATAAAAGTCTTTGTCGACCGTTACATTGAGGATCATTTTCGATATCTAATTGACATCGATTGCAATGTGAAACAGTGATTGCTATGACCGAAAATGAATTTCGACGTAAAGAATTAGCCATTTTGAAAATGTTCTTGTGAAATAGTGACAGTTAATTTCCTTATACTTGTTTAATAAAACACCTTATTGGTGCATTTGCATTTACCAATCAGAAAATAACGAAACAGAATACTTTCTCTTAGCAATTATTTAGAAAAAAGAAGAACTTGCATTTAATGTGCTCTAATTAAATTAAAATCAAAAGAGATCTTCAGTGTAAATCCAAAATATACTTTATTCATAAATATTCTATTTTACAAATTTTCTTGATATAAATCAAATGATTGCAATTGAAAATGAACGATGGATTCTAAGAGCCATTCAGGATTGACGAATTCAACGCCATTTGAACGTGCTAATTCGAATAATTGCTGTTCGACAACATTGTCATACGCAAGAATTTCGTTGCATAAAACAATTGTTAATATTGAATCATTTGAATTCGATGTTATTGGAAAATTATCAAGTACTGAACCGTGGCATAATTTAATTAACGATATTAATTCGTGTTTCGACTAGAAAACAACAATAAAGATTGATTAGTGAGAAATGTGATAGTGAAAAAATAACTTACCATACAGTTTTGACAATGATCACAGAGAATAAAAAATTGGCAATTTTCGAATAATTTTGTATGTTTTAATAATCGACTTCGTTTCATTCCGTCGTGATATTCGCCGTATGGTAAATCACCGCGCATTTCATAAATATCTTCATTTAATAATTGATTTTCATTTAAACAATCATCGATCCATCGTGCTGAAATAATAAATAAATGACGAGCAATGGATTCGAATAATTTTTTTGTTAGTGGACATAATAATGGTTGTTCTTCTTTACCGATGATTAGATGTGTTGTTCGTTCATTGACATCGTCACATATTTCGATTTCACCAGGATAAGTCAATGCAAGATTATAAAGATTCGTCTACAACAAAAGCACAAGATTAGAAATAAAATGTTATTATTTTGTGATCGAAAACTTACGATTTGATCTTTGTAAAGATTCGAATATGCGATAGTGAATTGTCGAGTTGGTGGCGATGGATTTGGTAAGAAAATAATATCATCAGTAAGTTCATCGCAGTTACGCTTGGCTGGTTTGACGACTTTATTTTCTTTGCGTAATCGAACACGAGCATTAGTAAACCAAACAGTAATTTGAGCTGAGGTCATTTGTGTTTGTTTCATTAATTCTAATTTATCTTGTTCTTTTGGATCTAAACAAACGAAAAGTTTAGTTGTCAAAAAAGAAAAGAAACAAAATAAAGTACTCACATGGATGATCTCGATGTTCGTAGAGCCATTGTTTTAATGGTTCGGTTGCATTTCGTTCGCGACCAGTTGTTTTGAATAAAGTCGATAGTTTATCATCGGCATCGTCGTAAAGTTTAGTTTCTTGTTGAGTTTGTTTGAATGACATTGCAAATTCTGAATTTTCGATTTGAGGATGTGCTTATTTATATTGCAAAAAGCGAACATGACCGACAATTAGCATTCAAATTAGCAAATATTTTGCAAAATAAGCTACGGACGAGTGATGACCGACGGATAGCAATTTGCCTGAGAAAGAAGAATGCTAAATTAGCCGTGCGACAATTTTAGAGAAAGAACAACAGAGAGAGAGAGGCGAAGAAGAAGAAGCAAAGCGAACATTTTGCTAATTCTATATGTGAAGATCCAGTTCGATTTTGATGTTGTGAACTTTTCGAGAGTCAATCAAAGATAACAGTTAATTGGTTTATATCTGATCTCATTGACGGAACATAATGATTCTTCGAAATGAAAATGAGCTTTTGAGTATATATCAACTGAATTTATCAGAAATCATTCAAATGAAATCGAATATGAAACAATCTCATCGACGTCAATCGCCGACATTATCATTTACAAAATTTGTTGCACATCTGCAACATACATTCTCATCGAAAAATCTCAAATCATCAACTCCTATTATTCAACAAACAGTTTTCAAACCAAAAGATTCTTCTTCAAAAGTATTTCATTGAAAGAAGAAGGACAACAGTACGATCTTCATTTTTTGTTTTGTAGATTCCAATATTTCCATCGATGATATCGAATACAAATCATCTTCGTTGTCGTTTATCGCAAATTCTCTACGATCCTTCTCAACAAATCGATGAGTATCACAACGATATTGAAGAGAAAACAACAACATCTGGTTTCTCCGAATCATCATTTTCTATCGATGGTCATGATTCTTGTTACAATTCATTGAATGAAAATCATTCTGATCGATTCAATCTCTCTCAAATGAACGTTAGCATGAACGAAAATCACTCAAACAAACCTCTCAAATTACCAACGTCATTCGATACGACGCAATTTCATTCAACAGCTATTCATGATATTGGAACTTTTTGATTTACGTTTTTTGTTCTTCTGTTAAAACTATTTATTCATAATAAATTATTATGTATGTGTATGTTTGATCGTTGATAGTCGTTTTCTTCATTCTGTTATGTTAAATTCTATGTCTACTAGTGACAATAAATACTGATTGGTTCTATTCGTAGAAACGAATGAATCATCATGTGTGTTGGTACAAACTTGTTCTGTCAGTTAGATATAGAAGTCAATCCTTGTCATATTCATGGACGAACAACATCCTCCATTCGAAGCGTCCGACAAGGTCGTCGACTCTCCGACAATGATCTATCCGGAAAATTTCTTCTCAACTATTTACGATATAACACGAGCAATTTTTCGACATTTACCGATTCGTTCAGTGGATTCATGTTCATTAGTTTGTCAGTCGTGGTTGCAAATATCTCGTCGAACAAAACAATCACGTCGAACGATTCATACACTAACCTATCCATCGAATCCTTGTCTACCAACGACGATATGTTCGAATTTACTGAATGATTTCGATCAATCGATTATTTCGTTTATTAATAATCAACTTTGGTCTATGCCAACACTGGCGTTAGTTGTATCGACGAATCTCCTTGCGAATAAAGGTTTTTATTCGTCGGCCAATTCACCACCATCGAATAAATTTGGCGAGAAAACTAGTCTAACAAGGCGAACGGAACGTTTCAATATTTCACAAGCATTAATTCGACATTTGAATAAATCATGTAAAATTCTAATGGTGGCTGCCGATGGAATTATTGCATCAGATGAACAGAATCAATCGAATGAAATTGAATCAGGTTTGAAAATCAATCTGACAAAGAAACATACATTTCGAATTGAGTTCTATTTAGATGATGCGATCGGTATATTATTTCTTCCGAATTTTTCTCCAAATATTCTCGGAGTCTATCCATTCGAAATCCCGACGAATGCTCAAATCTCCTCGGATATGTCACGTTCGGATTTGCATCGTTTTCTCGGATCAGTTCCTGATGATGTGCCCATACGTTGTGTCATATTTTTCTTCGTTCAACGTCAATCCTATGCTGTCGATTGTATAAAAAAACTTCTCGAATATTATCCATCACAAATCGCGATACTCGGTGGTTTCGTCGATGAAATCAATTATGATGATCGACAAATTCATCCAAATCCGATGTCATACGATGCTTGTGGCATTGTAATCACAGGAGATCAAACACATTTACATATTGGAGAAGTTCTTTTAGAACATAACATACAAACACGTGAAGAAATTCATGACAAATTAAAAGAATTAAAAACAGTTGAACAGAATTCATATTTATCATTTGCATTTCAAATTAGTTGTATAGCACGTGGATTGAATCATTATAATGGTGAACAGAATGTTGAATGTTCAGAATTTCGAAAAATCTTTCCTCATACGCCGTTAATCGGTGTTTTCAGTAATGGAGAATTAGGCCACGATTATCTTCCACATCGGCAACTATCTTCTTCTCGTCAACAGCAAACAGGACGAAATCTATTTCGTGGTTATTCAACTGTTTTTACTCTAATCTCATTGCATAAATGAACAGTATATTTCGTTTTTTTAATTTAATAAATATTCTTTTTGTTTTTTGTGCTTTTTCTGTCCTTTGTAAATTAGAGTATACGATCAAATAATGATTCTTCTTTTTTTTATAGATAAAATGAGTACAAATAAACGTTTGAATTACATTCCGTGGGAGCCAACACGTGCAGCTGTTTCACGAATCGAACAAACAAAAGAAACTCGAGTGAATCTACCTGATCAATCATTATCGACTCAATTATATCGTTATCAAAATAGTAGCAAATCACCATCGCCAACATCTTCAATTAGCCTTGGAAATAAGATCAAACCGACAGCAACTGTCGAACCATTTCAAGCATCGATCAATCTCGATGAAATCTTCTACGGACCACGTTATCGTTCGTCAAGTCCGAATACTTATTCGAGTCAAGATGTAAATACATCGATCGATCATAGTGAATTGAAAATTGAACTCGATCGAGTACACGAAGAAAATCTAAGTTTAAAACAACAATTAGAAATTCAGACACAAGTCAATGCAGAATTGAAAAAATTACTTGTTGCATCCGTTGGTACGGATTTTCAGATGCGATTAGAACGATTACTTCGGTAAATCGAACAAAAATAACAAAATAAACATTCGTTTCTATTTTACTATAGAGATAAATCTCGATATGAATTAGAAATTCAAGCTTTAACAGCTAAAATCAATGATCTATTCGAACAAATTGAAAAACTGACTATTCAATGCGATATTCATCAGAGTAAAGCAGCAGCTAGTCGGTATGACAACTGAGAAAATGAAATTGCTTCGATTAACTATCTTGATTCTACTTTTTTCAGTATGCTCATCGATGAACTTAACATGCATAAAGGTTTGTTAAGTGTTCAATATAATGATTGTACAAATATTATTCAACGTTTACTTGCTGAACGTTCTCAAATTGCAAAAGAATTAATTCAAACTCATAGGTAAACTCTTTCTCATCTCATCTCATCTCATCAAATGAATAAATTTCTCACATTCGAATCTATTCAGTTTTTTATCACTATTAAATGAAATGGCTTTAACACATTCTCGTAAACACTCATCAATCTCGCCTAAATTCGATTTAATTCAATTGTCTTCATACCTTCAAACGTTAGCCTCATCGCTCTACAATTATTTCAAACAAACAGTCTTCCATCAACAAACACCTAATCGACAAATAAGTATTCAATTAGAATTAACAACAAATGAGAATTGTGCACTCGAAGTAAATTCAACGTTTTCTGTTTTTTTTTTTTGTAAATTTATTTCGAATAGATTTTACAAAGTCATACAACAGTTTCATCGTTACAAACATCGACAAGTTTAAATGATATTGAACAATTAGAATCAATGATAAATCGATTAAAATTTATAAATCAAAACAAATCACACGAACGTTTTCATCCGACAACACGTTATGAAAATTTAACGTTGAATTGTTGTCGTGATTGTTCAGGAGATATTCATGTTGTTTGAAAACATGCCACAGAAGGAGGATAAAAAAAGAACACTTCAATCTCGTAATTTTGTCATGTTTTGTCTGGTGAATTTATTTATTCCAAAAATAAACAAATATCTTTCATCTTTCTTTTTTGTTTGCAGATTATTTTATTTGTTTGTTTGTCTTCATTAAGAATTCGACGACGGAGTAGACAGGAGTTTAAAACGCCATTTGATTGGCATGGGAGAAGTTTTTTCAGTTTGTGACGATGCATTACTGGCGTTTAGTGGTTCGACTTCAGCTTGTTCTTGATTTGCTAAATGACCGAACTTTCTTGTTAACATATCGATTTTGGCTTTTAATACTTCGTTTTCATTAGATAATTGTGTTAATTTAGTTTCGAGAACGAGATCATTCATTCGTCGTTTAACACGTGAACGTTTAGCTGAAAGATTATTTTTCGAACGTTGAGACCAATAAACAGGATCTTTTTTCTCATCGGGTATAAACAAACGTTTCTTTCGACGCGATTTATTGTTCAGTGGTGTATCTTCTTGCTGTTGTTCATCGAGACTTGAATTTGATGCAGATGATTCGCTTTCTTCAAACTGATTTTCAGTCGACATTCCAATGACATATATTAACACACACAGAAAAAAAAAAAGAAAAATAGTCGACGACGAGATGACAAACTACTCTTCCGACTGTCTGGACATTGAATGTTACTCTTTTCTTTCTTTCGATTGAGCAGACATCAATGAAGACTGTCGTCTACCTTGAGTGCGAGAAAAGAGAACGAGGGCAACAGACGCATAGACATAGACATAGACATAGACAGACCGAATGAGAGTTATTGGCGAGACGATCGTGTCATAACAAAGCATACATAGCTTTGACCAGAGAGAACGAGCAAAAGAAAACGAGGTCAAGTATAGATTTGCCTATCCGTTAGCATTCTTTTTCTCTCTCGTTCTCTTTATCACAATGATTGATGAATTGCTCATTATTTTAGATCTGATATTGAATCTCAATAAAAAAAAAAACGATATACACGCATAAAGAATGTCATTATCAGCAATGGAACAAAAACTGCAAACAGTTTTAATCCGACAGAAAATGAGTACGGTTGATGAAGAAGGAAAATTGAGACAAGTACTGAAGAAAAAAAAAAGAAAAAAAGAATCTAACTTTTGTTTGGATTAGTTTGATATCCGAGAAGATCCCGAGCAAAAAGCAAAATGCGATCAGACAATGGAGTTGCTTTTAGCTGCTGGATACTTTCGTGTACGGATCAAAGGATTATCTGAATTCGATAAAGTAATTGAATACATCGACTGGCTACTACTACTGTTGATCTTTTTTGCAGGTGGTCGGCGGACTGGCCTGGAGCATTCAATCATGTAATTTTACTGTTGATATTGATGTTCTCTATCAAGAAAGCGCAACACTCGGTCAAAAACTGTATGAATTCGATCATTTATTTTTTCTATTCGAAAGCAGTTTGTTCAATTAGAGCTTTAACTGAACGAGTTGTTCTCGTTTTGTCTCGAATGAAATGTCCGTACGCACTCGAGCCACATCAAATTCAAGGCGGAGATTTTATTCATATTTATCCAGTTGTTCAATGGCTTGTCAAACGAGTTTTTGAACGACGTGCTGATATCGGTGATTTCAATCGATCTTATACATTAAATCAATATGAAAAATATTTCCACGAACATGATTCCAATGAACAATCAAATATTTTCACGCAAAATATTCAAACTATTCGCGTAAATGAAAATTTTAATCGAATTATCGATTTGTGTTTGTTTTTTTTTTCGTCGATATTTAGGCACATTGTCGACCTACACGTCGTTATCGATGTTTAGACAAGAAAACGAAACGTTTAACAACAGCTAATGAACGTCGACAACGTATTCAAACGACTCTATTAGAATTTGGTCAACATCAACAACTAACATTCTCATCCGATGAAAACGATAAATCTCAACAAGATCTTGAATCGCTGTCTAAAAATTTAGTCAATGAAAAAGCACGTACAATTCAAATTTGAAACAGAAAACAATATTTTTTTTTATGTAAAATTTCAGTCGAAAATTCCAACACAAATCGTTCATTCTCTAGTCAATCAACAGCAAGATACTCTTCGTGAACTAATCGAAGATTTCGAAGAAAAAGAAAAACTTCGTCTCGAAGAATGTCTTCTCACTGAAAGCGGTCAACAACAATTAGCAATTCGAACGTATAAAGTGCAATTAAATCAACAAAATCAACGAATCGATTTGCTACAAAAACAAATCGAACATTCGAAACAAATCAAAGACGAAAAGAAAGCTCTTGCTGTTGAATTCAAGCAACAACATGAACAATTGAACGATGAACTCGAACAAATCACTCAACAAGCCAAACAAATCGATCCAAAGCTATTAGAACGTGTTGAAACGCTTGTTGCTGAATATGAAACAATAAAAAAACTCGAAAGTGAAACACGTTCGAAATACAAAGGTGAAAAAGCTCAATTAGACGATGAAATCAGTCAATTAGAGCAACGTTTGCAAACATCTGAACTCGATCCGACGACGAATTCCGAAGAATACGAAAAATTCAAACAAATCGAAGAACAATATCAACTTGTTGAAAATCGTTTACAAAAACAAAAGCTTATATTAGTAAATAACTCGAACAAAATTCGCTTTTCATTCCTTTTGTTTTCTTGGTAGGCGAAGAAAGTTCGCGAAATTTCATCGATTAATCGACGTATCGACGACATTCCAACTCCTATTGAAATATCTCAATATCGTCAAGCTTTCTTTCAATTGTACAATCAGAGTGCTGTTCTCTACCGACAGACCAAACAAAACTATACATTATACAATACATTTACGGATCTGTTGTCTTATATGAGAAAAGAAACTGATCTAATCGAATCGGTCTATCAAAGTTATCCACAGTGAATAATTGATTTCTCTTTTGTGTTTATTCGAAAGCTTTTTTGTTTATTATTATTATTATTTGTTTGTGTAGAGCGATTTTATCTGTGAATGGTAAAGAGAATTTTATGAAACAATTGGAAAATATCGTCGAAAGTGTTCGACAAAATCGTTTCAAAATCGAACGACGACAACAAGAAGAGAAACATAAACGTGATGGATTGAATATTCAATTGTCTGAACTAGTCGACAAAGCTCGGCAATATGCTAAAGTTACAAAAGACTTTCAAGAGGTTCGAAAAAAAACACTTCTTTTACGTCTTTTTATTTTGCAATATAAATTTCTTTTCTATTTTAGGCTATCAAAGAAAACGAATCTCTTTTAATGAAATAATCTCGTATTTTTTTTATCAATAAAATAAAAAAAAAGACGCATATAATAGTTTGTTCTTCTTTGCCCATGAATGTTTCTAATTAATAACAGATTTATCTCGAACATAAAGAAGAAGCATTTCTTTTCTTTCGACATGAATAGATTATTATTATTATTATTATTACTATCATTAATATTAAGTTGACAAAGAATTAATCTTGCTGTTTTCTTTCTCTCTAATTATCACACGTCAAACTAAAGACAAAAGGAAACGAATAAGCATAATAATTACATTCGAATTCACTTGTTGCTTGCTTTATGACTTTTTTTTTATTGAAAAAGAAAATATATAGATGTCAAAATCGAGAGAGAAAGAAAAATCGAGTCAAATGCATTGTTCGATATGAGTTAATCGTAGAGAATTCTTTACTTTTTCAATTAATAATATGGTTATTCCAATAGCAGGAATCAAGAATATTAAATGTATTATATCAAAGATAATAACAATATACGCATAATTTAAAAGTATACGTACAGTCATGTCTAATAATGTATAGATAAATTTAACGATTAAAATCCAATTGGTTATTTGTATTAATTGCCAAATGGATTTCTTGCGTGCAAGTATCCAAACACACCAGAAAAAAATAATAAAAATAAATAAACTATAGTTAATCCAATAGATGCAGTAAGCTAATTGAGAACGAAATGGGACATAACGAAAAGGAAGGCGTCTTATATGTGTAATTAAATGTGGAAAATATGTTAGTGTACTACAGAAATGTAGAAAAATTAATGTTAAACGATAGATATGCATTGAAAATAAATGTACGAAGACAAAAAAATCAACGAACAGCAAATTTATTCTTTTGATGTCGGTAGAAATTAACCAAATGCCAGCAAGATCATCATTTATATATAAAAAATATCTTGTCTATTTTCTCTTGTTCTCGCTTCTTTCTCTTTTTCTCTTTCGGTTTTTCCTTTTGCGTATGTTTCTTATCAGTGTGTAGCGGCAAAAAAAAACAGATTATCTAGATGATAGAGAAAGCAGAGGGAGGGAGAAAAAAAACGAGAAAACAACGGAAAATCTGTTATTCGTATTTATTTATTCGTTAAGAAATAATAATATAAAAAAAAGAAAGGAAATCCTAGATGAATTTGGTTTCTTTTTAGACAAGTGAAAATTCACCCTGACCATCAACAATCAAATCACTTGTTGTTTGTGTTCGTAACATTTCATGTTTTAATAAATCTCGTTGATAAATCGAAATTTCTTTACCAAATCGATAGGTTAAGTACAATGCCGGTAAAAATAACCAAATTGCAATAACATCAAATACAATTTCAGCTACTGTAAATGCATGATGTTCGATTAAATGTTCAATTGAATAGGCAAACACTTGAAAAAATTCACCGAATAATAAAACTCCTGTGGCATAGATCATGCCCGATGCATAACGATGACTGTACCAAAGAGCAATGATACATGATGTATGATATATACCGATACGAACTATATCATTGATGTAGATAAATACACTTGATAATTGCTTTTCATTTTGACTAACTAGGTAAGCTTTAGGATGAAGATTGTAAATGAGAAATATAGTTATGAATACATGAAAAACAATGAGAATCGGACGTTTATTCATTCTCGACGGATTTCAAGATATGAAAAAATGAAATCGAATGTTTCTTTTCTTTGAATGTACGTGTTCTAGATAAGAACATAGTTCGCATTATTAATCTTTTTACTAGAGCAACAAGAAAAATAATTGATATGAGCTCTTTCTCTTTCTCTTGAATGTTTACATCATCATTTTATTGATGATGGTTTAATGACCTAATTCGAAAGATTTTGTTTTAATTGAACGAGTTCAATACATGAAATACGATCATTAGATCGAAATCAAATCATTCTATTGAACGAAAAAAATATTTTTACTTTTAAATAAAATCAAGAACATATCAAATGAAATCTTTGTATATTATCCAAGGTAAAACAAATAAAATCGAGAAAAAAAGAAAACTTATCTTTTTTTTAATTTTGTTTTGAAGATCCAATCTATTCTGTTCTTGAGAAATCTTGTTCTAATTGTTCTTCATTATCAAAGAGAATCCATGAACATTCTCTTTCTCAAATATCTATTGAAGATTCTTCTTTAACATCGATTACACGTGATGAATATTTGTCAGATGATGATTTAATTCATTCATTTTATGAACAAAATCAAACAATAAGATCAAGTATAGACAATCTCTCATTAAATTCTTCGGTAACATTGTCTATACCTTTATTCGATCAGCAAACAACTAAACATGAACAAATCAAAACAAATACAGATGATGATGAGGACGATGACAACAACGATGAAGACGTATATGATATCATAATTGATCAACAAAACATCATGTTGCACGACCAAGAAATTCGCGAGGATAATTCACACAATCTGGATGAGTTAAGGTTTGTTATATTTAATTAAATATTAAAATACATATATGCATGCACACACACACACACACGGGAAATTCTGTTGTTTTTCTTGTTTTTTTTGATACCCTTGGATATTTGTATGCCGTTTCAAGTATTTCAACAGTTCTCTCTTGAGTTTTCAAGGTTAAAACAATAATTACTATGATTTATATATGAAAATCACACTGAGATTAGATTTTATTTTATCAATTATCTTCAATATAAAACAATCTATTGATTTATTTTATTTAGATATTCGTCCAGGGTAACAAATGGAAATTGTTCGTCATTACGTGAAGAAGCATTGTCAATAACTAAAGTTCGTTGTAAACAACGCGAAACTTGGTGCAATAAACAATCTTCATCCAAGTTCGTTTTCTTTTTTTATGCAAATCAAAAAAAGAGACGTAAAATTGAATTCTTTATTTTCTTTTTTTTTACAGTAGTACAAAAAATGTTAAAACACCTTCATATGACTTCATTCGATTAAATTCTTCTGATCCAATAATAAAAACCAATGAATCAATAGTGTCACCATTGTCAAAGACAAACAACATTCATGATAAAGGTACAGACACGTAAAAAAAAGAAGAGAGAAAGAGAGAGAGAGAAAATTCTAATAATGGCAGCAGCAGCAACAGCAGTTTTCTTTTCTTCCTTCTTCTTTATGATTTTTTTTCTCTTCTTTTTGTGTCGACGGGCAAAATGCAAACGACCATGACGACGACCGTCATCTCTACATCGTTAGTCGTTAGTCGTCAGTCATCTTTCTACTTTCTTCCTTTTTTTAACTAAAAAAGAGAGAGAACGAGCAAAGACAAGGCAGGACAAAACAATCCATGTAGTATGCTCGGTATTATTTGTTTGCTTATATTTTTAAGGTAAAAACGACAGATCGAATATTCGTCTAATTTCTTTTCATTTGTGTGTTTATATACAAAGACAATAAGAGAGAAAAAAATGAAAATAAATATACGTATACCTATAATCTATTTCGATCGAGATGAAAACATGCTTTAAGTCAAAGAAAAATATTCCGAAGGCCTTTTTTCTCTCTCACTTTTTTTCTTCTTTTCTCAATATATGAGTAATCTTTGTCGACGTATTTATTTGGTGTGTAATATACACCTGTTTATTCATTCATCGTATCCTTGCTACGAACAAATCAATTAATAAGGATTTGCGATGAATTGAACGTAGATTGTAAGAAAATGAAGAGAACAAAAAAACTTTCTTTTCTTTGATTTTAGATGGATTAACAAGCAATACGAAGATAAATAATATTTATCTAATTCATCATCAATCATCTTTAGTATCAAAAGAAAATTTATTCGCGTCAAATATCGAATTCCCACAAATGGATGATAAAGAATGTACTCTTGAAATAATCGATGGAGTCGTAACACTTGTACCAAAAGAACAGGACAAGTTCAATCATATGGACGATGAAGAACAAGACGAAATAGAAGAAGAAGAAGAAGAAGAAGAAGATGGAGATGGAGATGGAGTTGAAGATCGTGATGATGAACAACAATATTCAGTTGAATATGAAACAAGTCAAAATTATGGTAAATAAACGAGTCAAATTTCTATTTCATACATCTGTTCAAATAGACAATGTGTTGAACAGATGGCAGATTGTCATTTAAATTTCTTTTTTTCTTTGTCTATTAAATTCTTTGATATCTAGATTCACCTGAACGTGAAAAACGTTCGTCAACAATTGAATCATCAATATCGACTCCATCGATATCCGAACATGAACAAGAACAAAATCATTCGTTATCAATATCGAATACCAACGAACAATCTCAAGAGCCATTCATACTCTTACGTGATCCGCCATCGAAAGCGTCTCCTTTACCTACGCAAGTCGAGCAATCTGTTGATTTACTTGATTTATTTTCGACTCCACTTGTACCATCATCGAATTCGCCAACAAATATCGATCAAGACAAAACGCGTCATACAAAAAATCTGCTCGATGATTCTTTATCATCAATTTCATTCGAAGAACAGAATCCATCGCAATCGGAAGCAAGTGAAAAGTCGCCATCACCTATTGTTTTAGTTCAACAAGAAAATCTCTCGAAACATTCTTCACCATCAACATCAATCAAAGGTAATACCATGAGAAATGAGAAAAAACCGAACTTTTCTGTCAATATTTAACAAAAATATCATTTCTTATGATCTAATTCATTCGAGTTCTGTTTACTTCCCTTGAGAGATTTCATGGTGTATATATATATATGTATGTATGTATGTATACTTTATTGATTACAAATCTTTCTTTTGTTCGAATTAATACTCAAACTTGTCGTTTCAATGTTTATTTAATCTTTTCTTTTTTCCTCGTTCTTTTTAACATCCAAAGATTATCATTCGAAGGCAGTCGAGAGTTTATTTCGGTAGAAAAGAACAAAAGCTAGTTGTTCATTCGTATATTTAATCTCCGGTAGAATGTTGTCTATATAGGAGAAAAAAATCGTTTCGATAGAAGTGAAAACAACTGTTGTTTTTTTTAGAAGAAGAATTATCATCAAATCAAATCGACGAACCCGAAATAGATTATCCACTTCCAAAATCCGAACCACCACCAGCTGCCAAACCGATAAACAAAGCTCGTATAAACGAATTTGCTTCATTGTTATCGTCAGCTGTTCATTTATCTCAACCAGTTAATACGAAACCTCCTTCGATTCCAGTAACAGCAGCCTTTCAATCTGAAACACGACGATTGTCGAATAGTGAACGTGATTCATATCATACAATACCTTCGAATACGACTTCGGAAAGTGAAGAAACAAAAAAACATATCGATGCACGTTATAACGAAAAAATCGATGATCGAAAATCGATACAAATAAATTCATCAAATATCAAAGCTTTATTTGAACATAAAATCTCCGAAGCTAATAAAATTCTTGCTCAATCCAATGAACAATTAACACATATACAAGAAAATAAACAACACTACCGAAAAGCTCCTGTGAGTTATGCCTATGTAAATAAACAAAATACACAGCCAATTATTCGACGACAATCATTTCAAGATTCGACTAATATGAATAAACATTCAAATCAACTGACAGAAACCAAAGATATTCTCATCGAAGATAAACAAGTAAAATATACACTATCTATTTAATTGAGAGAAATAGAACACGAAACAATAATTTTAGCCGGAACATGGTACACATCAAACTCAATCTTATTCAAGCCGTCGAAATAATACTGAACAAATTGTTCGTTCGAACGTTGACTCAACACCTATTTCGCCCGTTCAAATTGCGAATGGTTACTATTCTGAATCGTTAATTGCACGAGAAATTCGTGAGACTAAAGAAAAAGAAGAAGCTTTGAGACAACAAAGAAAAAAATGCGGTCTTCCAGAAGATGTTTCAGCCTTATTGCCACCTCGATCTCAGCAAGAAACGACTAAATCTGAACAATCAACGAAACCACCTGTTAAAAGTAGTTCATTTCTTTCGAATCTCGATTTTTTTACATCGAAATCAAGCGAATCAAATGTTCCACCACGTCGTTCAACAGTATCCATACAAAATCTTGTCTATGATTCACAAAATTCATCATTTAATGATGAACGTCGAACATCTGCCAATCAAGAATCGACATTTCTCTCTGCTCAACGAACCAATTCCATTCAACGTACGTCATCAAATCAAAATCTTCTCTCGCCACAAACCAAATCCAATATAATTCAACGTGAAATTGAAGCTATGCGTGCTAAAGAAAGTGAATTACGTGAATTAGGTCGTATCCAACATACAAGTGACGATCATTCCGATCCGAGAAAATATCAAGAAATCGTTCCACCAATACCTAAAAGTCAATCAGCCAACGTTCTTTCAAGTGGAAAACTTCGAAAAGACGCCGACAAATTCAATGTTTCCATTCTGCCGAATTCAAACGGAATTCTCAAACCTAAAACAATGAATAATAATTCAAATACAAGTGCGATTTCATCGTTACGTGGACGATTTCCAAGTCCGAATCCGACTGCACCGATAGTTAGTTCATCGAATAAATCAATTGACTATTCGAAATTATCGTCAGCCGAACGACTTGAATTAGAAAAACGTGAAATGCAAGAACGTGAACTTGAATTAAGGTTGAAATCTGATTTGAAAAAAAACGATCAATCAAAGTAGTGCATTCGTTTTTAGAAAACAACGTCATCCAGTATCAGGAAATACGTCTACTGGCAATTATTCGACGATAAATGGTGATTCAGGGAATGTTTCTCAAGACGAAGACGAACATGAAAATTATTTCGACAAAATTCAACGTTTAAAAAGAACCGAAAACGAAGTAAAATCGAATTCATTAATGATTTCAATACATGTTTCGGTTTTTTTTTCTACAAATAGAAAGCTCAAGTACCATTACAACGGCCAGTAAAAAAATCGAATCTCTCCCAAAAATGGGAACAAATGGTGGCAAATAAAAATAATAATTCCAGTTTCAGTGACGATCACAACTAAAATATTAACAAAACCAAACCAGAACATTTATTTATTTTCTTCTCCTTTATTCTTCTTCTTCATTTTTTTTTCTTCATTAAACATACGGGTGCTCTGATTGGAGACAAAGATTTTTCCTCTCTTTCTCTTCTCTTTTTTTTGTCATAGTCATTTCATTGCTTTGTTTGTTTTTTTTTTGCTTTTCATTAGTTTAAAATTCACACTCATACACACTCCTGTTTTGTTTTTCTGTATGATTATATCCGCTATTAATTTGTAATCAAAAAAGAATAATTTTAACATACATACATATATACATGCATATACAGTTAAATAGAAGAAGAACAATTCTTTCGTTTACTTTTTGTTTCAAAAGAGACATTGAACAAATAGAGACATCGAAAAACAGATTATATTTGAATATCGATATTGATTTAGTGTCTATGCAAGTATCATCTGTCTACATCTGTTGGAATGATGTTATATCATATATCTTTGTCTAATCGATTCAATTGCTTTTGAAAGATACACGAAGATGGTCATGTGGAACTATTCGATTTTATTGTTTTTATTGTTGATTTCAAGTATTCTAACGGATCGTATTGTCCGTCGTTTGAATTATAAACTTGATAGTGATATAACAGCACTTGTTGCTGATAATATAATTAATTATGAATTAACACGTATCGATTCCAATGGTCCAATGTCAACATTAGAAATTGAAACTGAACAATGGGTACATGATTGTTGTTTTCTCATAACATCTCAACCTGTTCTTCGTATTCGTCTTAAACAAGAAAATAATTATCCGAAAATAACCGCTTATTTACGTCTTCGTACACCACTTTCATCGATTGTTATGACGGGAACAGGTAGTATGTCAACAACAAATGCCATTCAATCGGATACAATAACAATTGAAATATCAGGAACGTGTAGAGCTGATCTTCAAGTTGAAATCTATTCGAAATTCGATGTCATTCTATCTGGCACGGCAAGTATGAAATTAACAGGTAATGTTCGTGGTAATGCTTATGTTCGTTTGACTGGCGCTGGAGAATTCGATGGACGACAATGTCCGATGAAAACTGTTATTGTTGATGTAACAGGTGTTGGAACAGCTTATGTTATCGGCGAACAAGCTGTTGATGTGGCTGTGGGTGGAGTAGGTCATGTGTATTATCATGGACCATTAAGAAATCAACGTATTAATGGTATTGGTTCGATTCATTCATTAGCAAATCTCGATGGAAAAGGACTTCGTTCATCAACAAATCGAATTCATCAAACGATTTTTTTTCTTATTTATTCAATTTTGTTTTGTCAATTATATTAATATAAAAATACATAGATAATGAAATGAAAGAAAATAAAAGAATGAAAGAGAGGAAATAAATTAAGCATCATTTACAACAATTGATTTTACTCGTTTATCATAATCATGATCGTACCATCGATTACCGGCTGTTCCTTGTCGAAGTGCACTATGTTTAACAATCGAAATTGGACCTGGTCCATAGTTATAGATCGCATTGTTATCAACTGATTTTGCAACACGATTTATTTCAATGAAAGGAACTCGTTCGAAAATATCTGATCGAATTACGATCGGTGGTTGTTGAGGTGGAGACGGAGATAGTTCTTGAGGAAATGGCGTTGGAGATAGTTTGATACCCATTGTTGGTGAACGTTGGATTAATGTTGCCGGAGGAAGAGGTGGCGGTTGTGTCAGTACTTGTGTTGGTTTAGTAGTCGGCTGTTGTGTTGAAGGAACAGATACAGTTGGAGTGATAATACGTTTGACAGTTACAGGAGGACCTGTAGGTTTTCTTTCTTCGAACATGGTCAATGGTGGTGGAGATGTTCCATGATCTCTCATTGGAGATGGTTCATGTCTATGATGATGACGACGATGATGATGACGATGATGAGCGGATTGTTGATGTTCATCTTCGGAATCACGTACTGGTGAAACTTCTCTTTTAGATGGTTTCTGTTGAAGAAAAAATAAAACTTTTATTAAAACATTTTCGAGGATAAATAAAGCACATACGTTTTTCGATTTAGGTTTTTTTTGAGCATATTGATTATTCAAAGTATTTTGATCTGAAACAACTGGATAATCTACCGGATAATCAGCCGGCACGTACATTGGATATACATACGGTTGAGGCATGTAAGCAGCTTGGTTATAATAATTATAGCCATTAACTGGACCGAGAACGTATGGTTTCGGAAGTTGATTCTGTTTAGTTGTTGTATTGCTATTTGTGTTGCCCATTTTGATTAGAATAAAAGTGAAAAAGAAAGTGAAGAACGAAAAATATAATAGCTCAGAGGTAAAATGTGCAAATGGGATTAGAATATAGATGTGCGATTCAGTGCACAAGAATTTATTTTCAAACACAAAGAAATTTAATTGACAAACACATATTTTCTAATAGCGATTGAAGTTTTTTCGTCGATTGCGCGAGTACGAATGTTTTGATTGCGTCGTATTTTGATGAATTTCTGCATTCATTCGTTGATTTCCTAGTTAAATATTACGAAATTAATGAATCATTTTTATTCTTCGATTTCTTTTTTTGAAATAAAACTTATTCATTACGTATCGATAGTCGAGTACTGAAACGTTTTGATTGTTTGTTGAAAGTCAAGGATGATGTTAATTCTTCAAGTGAATCTTGTTTTTCTACATGAAATTGAATATTTTATTGAACACGAATGGAATGTGTTTACTTTTAGGTCTTTTATTTCGTCGTCGTTTTGGCGTAACATCATCGATTTCAACAATAGAAATTGATTTTCTTTTTCGTAAAGCATTTCTCGATGAATCATTTTCACCATCATCATCATCCTCAGATACTGATTGTTTTCGTTTTTGACCATAAGATTTTCTCTCAGTTTTTATCTTAGCTGTTGATTTCGAATCACAAAATGAATACTCTTGAGTATTTTCCGATGGCTCTAAACAATCAATTAAAAATCCTTGGCCAATTCGTTCGAGAACTATTTTTGGTTGCATTAAATTTGGATATGTTTGCAAAGGATTGATTTTAGGACTTATGTGTTCTAGTTGCAAACGAATTCGGCGAATATCCTGCGTTGTAATTAAATTTCTATAAAAAGATTTTGAATGTTTAGAATTGTAATTCAAACATACCGTTCAAATGCTGAACAAATATTTTTCCAATATTGATTTTCTTCTTGAAGAACGTTTTGAATAATTTGAAAATGTTGCTCAACAATTGTTCGAACACGATTCATACGCTATAGAAAGAGACATTTTGAAATTGCTTACAAAAAATCAAACTAATTTACTCGTTTTAAATGAGTTGGCAATGATTCCGAAGCGATATGAGTTAAATTGTCAAAAACCAAAAGTTTATCATCAAGCTTCGATAGATCTTTATTGACTTCGTGGACCATTATCTCGAGATCTTCATTTCGTGATTGAATAAATTTCAATTCTCTTTTAAATTGAACTAAATAGATAAAGAATACATGATGATATTCAATTGAACGAAGAGATCGATAGATATGATTATACTATTGATACTATGTTGGATTAATTTTCGAGCTTGACGACATTTTAAACGTGTTGCTTCAAAACGAAATCGATTCCAAGTTATTGGAATATTAAACAATGTTCGATTCATAGATGAAAACATGCAAATGTATAGTTCGATGATAATAAATCGAAGTTCGATTTTTTAAGATAAAGACATTCATGGCCAATCACGAATTTAGTGATGGACAGATGTCGGATACGGTAAAATTTGATCTATTTGTCTTCTCTATCAATCAAAAACGAGCATAAATAAGCTTGAAAAGATGAAATATAAAGAATAGTAAAGAAAAACATTGAATCTTTTGTGATACTACTGTCATCGAGTCTAAATAAAGTCTACATAG
>Ga0209915_1002199_pt1 | contig 22209 bp, 23 predicted proteins | sample ThiBiot_750_plan_FD_183952 | JGI IMG/M metagenome (GOLD analysis project Ga0209915, IMG submission 183952) | Wastewater bioreactor microbial communities from Cape Town, South Africa - Thiocy_cont_750_plan (SPAdes) | ecosystem: Engineered > Bioreactor > Thiocyanate-remediating > Anaerobic-Aerobic... | reverse complement strand
GAACAGATATGAATGACATCCGTCAAAATACGAGTTTAATTAAAGAAAAATGTCTGACGTCTCGTGTTTTATTTTTTAATGCAAATAGAATATCGATGTAAATAACAAAGGAGATTTTATTCGAAGAGTGAACTAATGAATTTTACGACATCAGTAGAACTGCTTTTATTGTTGAAATACAAATTAAGAATGAGGTTTTGTTTTTCTAGTATAAATGACTAGTTTTGTCCATTCAACGAATCCACTTATATTTTGATCGAAATAATGATATTTATTATCTGCAAATGCCCATTCAGATGAACATTTTGATGGAGGTCTACCACTCTCTGCTGGATTTTTCTTTTTTCCTTCGAATTTCCACCAACAATTATTAAACCCACATGTGATTGGGTCAACATAATCGCCACATTTCGGGCACAAACTTTGCTCATGTACATTATCACCTACATCAAAATCCCCAAAACCAACTGGTATAACAACCTGTTTATTGGCAGCTGCACAGCCTGTTTTTCGACAGAATCCTTCAAGACATAAACCAGGCTTCGCGGCTCGCCATGATGGAGCACTTGAAGACCAATCTTGTACTTTCAAAGCTTCTTCTTTAGACAAATTAGCGAAGTTGAAACCTCGACCACCTTGCATATCTAATTCCACTAATGCCAAATCGCAATCATTCGTCACATTATAATCTTCTAAAGTTTTTTCGTTATCAAGAAGTGGTGTTTTTCCGACTGCTAAAATTTTTCTTTCTAAATTTTCAGTATCTTTGGACGCTTGAAGATAGAGTTGTTTCAATTGTCTTATCGTTGTCTGTGGGCTTACATCAAAAGTATATCCATTACTTACTCCAGTAAGTGTTTCAATTGTGATTTTCATATTTAAAAGACTCAAATGATATAATAGAGATTCGTATTTTTTTTCTCTTTACTTATATAGTTACACGTTGGAAGTTTTATTTATCCAATGTGAAACGTAGATAAGAAGAAAAATAATATATGAGTAAAGTAAATATTTTCTTTGTAATACTGAATGCATCGAGAAGAGAATCCTTCTTCACGAGAAATAGAACTAATTTTATCGACATTGATCAACAATTAGATGGAATTGGATCAAATTGACCATTATGAAATAGAAAGTTTGTTATACGACCAAATCGAAGATATTTTATCGATAGAAAATAATAATTGTTCAGAGACAGTCGAGGCATAGAATCATGACAGAAAAAAAGTCAAAGAACCTAACGAAGGACAAATTGAAAGAAGCTTTTTTTGTCATTGTTGAAAAACGAGATGAAATTGAAGACAAAACGAAAGAATATGTACGTAAATAATTAAAAAAGAGAAGCCATTGATTGTCTCTTGCATTATATGGTTTTTCTATAAACTAGAAAAGGCCCTGAAAATAATTATTGCCTAGACTAAAGTGACATCCAATTATTATATTAAATCATTGTCTGATTCAATCATCGATCGATTCTGTTTAAAAATTTTGCCAGCAATCCGTCATAAAATCGAATGGTTGAATGTTGAATCAACATGTTTCGAATGCGTGTTGCCCGTACCGCAAAATATCCTAATCTAAGTGGACTTGATGTATACAAGATTGATATTGACAGTGTGGTATCTCTCTTCATTAATAAGAGCATATTCGGTGAACTTAGAAATCAAATTGTATCATTGGATTTGAATATTCTTTTTCATAATGGACGCCAAATCAAGATTTCATTAGCAGGCCATCTTATTCGATTTTTATTTGCACACGTGTTAAAAATGTTCACGAATTTACGATACTTAAAATTTCATCTCGATCCTTTATACGTAGTTCTGCATATTCATGGTTATTAATGATATACAAATTATTCTCTATTCTTAATTTTTGTTTTGTAGGTTGTAGAGACTATCCATTTTGCAGCGAAAGCAAAAAGAATTTATTTGATACAATATTTTCCGATGGCTTTTCACAACTTCAAAAATGCATGGTATATGATATCAAAATTCCGGAATTTAATAGTGCACGGACAGGATCATCGAGTCTTCGTATTCTTAATTTGGAAATGATAGGAACAATAGACATGGAAAGACTTCGTATCATATGTCCACAGCTAATTCGATTTACTACGGAGTGAGCGGTATAATATTTTTGAGAACTTCAAACTACATATAGTATGTTGATGTTTTATAGGATGTTACTTTCGTTATGCTAAGCGTATTTTTGTAGAACTAAGCAAATTGGGAGAGTTAAGAATGAAAAACAAGTTTATAATCGAGACTGATTGTTTCAGAATAATCGAAAATGATCGAAGAACCTCTTCACCATTCATACGAAGTCGAATCTTTCCTCAAACTGATCCTTATTGCCACGCTTCATTCCTTATTGAAATACAAATTCCACAAGAATATCCATGTGAGCCGCCTGAAATACACATTTTAGATCCTATCTATCATCCGTTTGTACGAGAAAATGGAACACGCATTTGGTGTCGTAATCAATCGTATTGATAACGGTTCTGCTATGGATCCTACCGTTAATGATGCATGTAGATTACAATATGAGCAAGATTAAGACGCATTTTATCAGAAAGCGTTAGATATGACCCTATCATACGGATGACCACGAACAACAAGTTAATTTATTATCAAATAAAAAAAAAGAATTCAATACTTTCAATAATTCTTTTATTTAAAGCATATATACGTAAATCATCAGACGAACAGCATCATATTCTCGAGATATAGTTTTTGAGCTAACTGCACTGCAAGTAAAAAAAATGATTGAATAGAGTTTCAACTATGACAACAGTGTTTGTCGTTTGTAAGAAGAAGAAAAAAAGGTCTGTCAGCCATGTGATAGAACAGAAAGAATAAAATATTAGTTTTTCTCTTTCTCTCGCACGTGAGAACACATCATAAATGTTTGAAACTCTTGTAAGTCTATTCGTCAAACGATATCTAACAAGATATTTTAATCTAAATGCCGATCAATTATCGACTCAATTTATTTATAAACGACAGATTATTATCGAAAATTTAGTATTAAATCAAGAGATTTTAAATAATGATATTCGACATAAATGGAAATTACCATTCGAAATTGAATCATTTCAAATCGATCGAATTGAATTTTCATTTATTCTAAGTTCATTTTTCTTTCGTTCATCTTCACCAGCGTTTATTATTAAAATTCAAGGTGTTCACGGTCATATTAAATCGATTTCTCTCGAAACTGACGATTTATTATCGAATTCAAACGACGACAAATCTCGTGATGAACTCAATCTCTTCGAACAAAACTTAGAAAAAGAATTCGAATGTTTCGGTGAAGTGAAATCATCTCGTTGGAATATTCAACGATTGTTCGTGTCTCTTGTCGAAAAATCACAAATCGAAATCAACGATGTACATATTCGTTACGACACACCGAACATTTGTTCGCTAGGTTTTACTTGCGAAACTGTTCGGATATCGAATGAAGTCTGTCGAATTGTTAATCCTGGTGTTTATATTAACATCGATGAATACGTACTTTCACCGCCGAGTACAATCGAAATACATCTCGTACATAATCATTTCTATGTCAATCAAAAAGAATATCGTTATGAACTGATTTGTTCATTGAATCATCTCAAAATGCAATATTCAATTGAACAGATGAAGATTTTAGTTGAATTAACTCGTCGAATGCAAAGTGAAAGTCTTCGACGAATGTTAATCTCGGATCCGAGTCGACCGAGAGAAAAACCTTCGAAACAATCAGCAAAATCCTGGTGGCACTACGCAATCTTAGCTGTTCTTCGAATTCAAACCGATTCGACCAATTATTGGTTCAATCGTTCGCTGTTCGTACATCGTTTACATCAACTGACCGTTTATCAACGTTTGTATCGTCTTTATCTCGATAGTAAATACTTCCAAAGTGAGCAATTCTCAATTGAAAATCAACGTGAAATGAATGAACTCGAACGAGATTTCGATGTGAAATATCTCGTCATTATTCGTCGTTCGATATTTCAACGGAAAATCAACGAACAAACAAATCGAAGACAACAATCGACACGATGGTATTCGAACTATGCCAAATGGATTACAACGAAAATGTTCGGTGTTTCGAGCGAAAATGATCAGAAATTACAAGAACAAGTCAATACTTTCATTGCCGAGACTCTTGAAGACGATGATTTAGCAGAGAATTATCAAAATTCATTGATTTTTCGATTGAATTTTTCTCTCCAATCGATCGAACTCGATTTATTATCATCGAAAGAAAAGATTCATTTTAGTTTGCATCTAAAAAATCTCTCTGTTAACACAGAATATCGTTTACGTCATCGATCGACCATTGTCTCAGCAAGTTTAGATGATTTGTACATTTGTGATCATGAACAGATCGAATTATTTTCAAAAATTCTTTGTTCGAAGCAAAGTGAACATCAAATGCCAATGTTCGAACTTTCGTTTGAAAAAAAAATGAAATCAAAATCATCGATTTATTCAATCGATCTTCGTAGTTGTGGCTTTTCCGTCGTCTGTTGTCCAACAACGATAAAACGTTTACGAGATTTACAAATTTTAACTCTCGGCTATTCGTCATTCATTTTATTTCAAAATTGGAAGAAAATTCGAAATTATTTATTAAGAAAGTTAGCAACTATTTGGGAGAGACTTCCAATACATCGACGTATTGAAACAACGAAAGTTAACATTCAAATCGACATAGGTGCACCGAAAATTATCATTCCAAATTCGTTTATAATCGACTTAGGGTCGGTGGTTTTAACCACTGATACAGATGATGATGATGATGAATTTCTCACTCCGGATAGTTCACCAGTTGCCGATGATTATCAATTAGAAAATGAAACGAACGTTTACCCAATAAACATCATCGTTCCACAAGATAATTCGTATTCACTCATCGTTCGTGATATACAAATCGGAGATTCTTTGGATCAATCTCAAATTGTCGAAACATTCAACGTGAATTTCTCAATCAAACAACCGCAGAATAATCTCTGGACATTATCTCAGATTTCTTCATCAATACCGAAGATAAACATTCGACTAAACACGGAAATCATTCATTTCATTCATCCTTGGATGGAGTATTTCAAACAGCCATCGAGTTTTTTATCTATTTATCCGAGAATTGATCTTCATCTCGATGAAATTAACATATATTCTCTATTTGATCTGCACGTTCGAAATCTCGATTTAGCATTCAATGACAAAGATCAAACGAAGAATTTGATATTCACTCTACAAAATGTCACGATTTTCGATCGAGATAAACAAGAATCGATTTTAAAAATGAACACTAACGAACGATTTATTCGTTTGAGAATTACTCCACAATATCAACTCACAGTCGATCTCAATGCCGATCAATTCGATTTGAATATCAACTCGAAATTATTCAATTTCCGAGAAATCTTGTTCGATAATTTCAAAAAACGAATCAATCAAATTCACTATCAACTCAACGGACATTTTCATCGATTAAATCTCGAGATTCAATCAACATCATTCCAAATCGATGATCTCTCTCTCAAACTTTCTTGCAATCCATTGTTAACATTCGACATTCAAATCTTCAATCAATTGCACATATTCAAACAATCGCAAACATCTCTACGCATCAGCAATCAAACATCGAATAAACCAGCATTACATTTGACATCAACATCAATTCAACTTCACTCAGTTTATCTATCTCAGTTAAATATTTTAACTGATCTCTTTTGTCAGTTATTTTCAAAGAATGTCAATCGAATGGATTTTCAGTTCAAATTATCCGTCGGTTTAGAAAATTTTGAAGATTTTGTCGAGAACATTCAACTGTTACTCGATTTTCAAATAAAAGATCAATTGATTGCGATTCATTCGAAATTAACATCGAATCCTCGCGTTTTTCTCAGTCGGCAACGAATTCAATTCGTTCAAGATATTCTAAACACTTGGTCTCAAAACGAAAATGCATCAAAATTGCATTTCGATTTGGAATCATCGGAACTATCGCTTATTCTTCAGAATGATGATCTATCAACAATTTATGAAGGTCAAATTGATCAATGTCAAATGTCTTACAGAAAAGATTCTCTTGTTATTCAACTGCCAAATTTTCGAATTCGAGATTTGGGTAAATTTACAGCGATTAAATTGACTAAGAATCAACAGAAAATCGATGTTCAATTAGAAAAAGTCGATCTTCAATTGAATGATTTTAATTTCCTCACAAAAACCATTTTGTCAAAGATGAAACTCGAACAATCGATCAACATTCACATCGATTTCATTTCATGTCTTCTTCTAAATCAACTCGATATGAATTTACAATCTTTCAACGGTCAAATTCAATTTCAGACCATCCAAGGTCAATTAAATTCGCTCTCAATCCGTGATTTATCTCATAACGAAAGACTTCGTACGAATGACGTTCATTTCGATTTGATTATCGACGAATTTCCTTATGAATTCAATTCACAAATCGCATCAGTTCAATACATTCACGCACAAGCTATGCTCGATTTTCTCTTTTCATTGCCAAACTCAATTCCTGTCAATCGATTTAACATCAACATCGATTTGAATCATCTCACTTTCATCATTCCCGAACTTGTTCTCGAATTCGAATCGATTAACCTTAAAAATCACTCGAATTCAACAGTTATTCAAATTCAAAATGGAAACTTCGCGAATATGTCAATACTTCGTCGACCTTTTCAATCGATAATTCGACTCGATCATTCATCGATTCAAATGTATCTCTCATCTTTCGATTTACTCTTCGATTTCGATCATTATCAGCTCATTCGAAATCTTCTTTTCAAGCTCTTCAACGCGTCGAAATCAATGGAAACGAGATTTTCGTTTGCAATTTCCATGGAAATCGAACAGATCGGCTTGGAATTAGTTCGATTGTGTTCTTTGCAATTGACGAATACGAAGATTGTCATCGATCGAAGTCAAACGATTCATCTCAGTTGTAGTCAAATGAAAATCATCGATATACGAAATGAATTTGTCGATTTGATGATTCCATTAGCAGCACTGAAACCGAATATCAATCAATTGGAACTACATTTCGAGAGAACTCGACAATGTTGTACGATTACAATGGACTCAACACGTTTTTTGATCGTAATCGATTGGTTAATTTCATTGAATGACTTTTTGAATTCAATTCCTTCGAATATCTCTCTCGGAATTTCATTTTTCACAATGGATTTTCAATTTCATTTAAATCAATTCGAATTCATTCTCTCTTCATCAACAATCAATCCCTATGCAAATGCTCTCATCTATTCAAGCTCAATGCTTCTTCAGTATCAACATTCTTCTCATTTACTCGAATTACTCCTGACGGATATGAAATTGCTAACATGTCAAATTGGAAATATCGATGAAACAGCAGTTGTCATCATCGAACCAACCGATTGTTCATTGAATATCCAACAATCGAATGACATTCGATGTGAATTGACTTTTTCGATTTTAAATATTCGTGTTTCCTATTCAGATATTCAACTGATTTCTTCATTAATCCAAACGATAAATCAACAGATATCTCAAGTTAAAACATTGATCTCGTCGATTCTCACATCGCCAAATCAATTTCTGAAAATTCTCTGCGATGAAATTCATCTCTGTCTCATCGATGATTGTTTCGGTGTGAACATACCTCTAGTCAATCTGAAATTAAAAACTTTTCTTTTGCAAACTATTGAAAATAATTCGATGCATCGAACTGATCAATGTGAATTTGATCTTCTAATTTCCTATTACAATAGATTCCAATCCGGTTTCGAACCATTCATCGAACCATGTGGATTTCAATTGACATTAACACAAACATCGTCAATTAAATCTTTGTTTATTTCAGCTAAAGATACGCTTAATCTTAATCTAACAAAAGCAATGTATTGTTTGTATGAAACAATTCGAAAGAATCAACAACAAACGAAAACCAACGAGAGTTTTCGTCGTGTCAAACCGTTAGATCCGTATTGTTTCACGAATCTGCTCGGTATTCAAGTTAAATTTCGAATATGGACACCGAATGAACAGTGTTTTTCGTCATTCGAAAATCTTGTCGATAATAATCAAACGATTTCGTTTTCTTTTCCCACTCGATCGAATTCGATTGCTGTTTCTCTCTTTAAAATCGACCGTCGTTTGTCGATTTCTCTGAGCTATCAATATGAAAATCTACAACCAATATCGATCGATCGTGTTGGAACATTCTTTCGATTAGCCGTACCAAAAACATCATCGAATCTACTCAAACCTTTGCTTGTTATGATCGATATTGCAATGAAAGATAACACAATTCGAACGATTACGATTCGATCATCGATTGAAATCAAAAATCATCTATTAACTTCAATCGAAATACGATTGAAGACTCATGAGGAGATGATTTATGAAATGATCTTAGAACCCAATGAAAGTCGATCGTTACCAATACAATTTTGTTCGAATTTAAAAGAATTACATATTCGACCTGCAAATTTTGCTCTTGATTATTGCGATGAGCCGATATCTTGGTCAGATATTGATAAAATTTCTCAAAATCGAATATCATTTCTTCGTTCTTGTTCAATCGGCGGTAAAGAAGCGGTTTATTATTTTACATTTCAATCGAAACAAACTTGTCGTCAATCGGTTTCGATCTACAAACTCTCCATTCTTCCACCTCTAATCATCAGTAATCTCCTTCCCTGTTCATTAGATCTCGAAATGCCACTTTACCCGCAAAAATTACAGCTCAATCCCTATGAAACACATCGCGAACATGCATTGAACATTCTCGAATTGTTCGATCTTCGTTTTACAACGGATATCTATCGAATGAATCGATCTTTGCAATTGCCACCTTTATCCGAACTAACAAAATTAAAATCTCTTCAACAAAAAGTCTGTTTTTACGATCAATTACAACGAGAATTATTAGTCGATGTTAATATCGATTGTATCGACAATTATCGATTGAAAATCTCGATCTCTGTTCCGTATATTCTGTTGAATAAGACCGGCATTCCGTTGATTTTCAAGGACAACAACTCGAAACTCGAAGCTGCCGGTCAAACCATCGATGACGAATCGATGATCAATCACCGACCGTTGCTTTTCTCCAGTAATACTTGTGTCATGCGTGTAGGCACGGGTTTACACAACGGCCGTCCGCAATGGTCACAACGATTCGATTTACAACATGGTTCGACTTATCGGCAATTAACTGTTCGACAAACAGTCGATTACAACTATTCGATCGGAATCGACATTCGACCGGGTAATGGTCATTTGAAAAACGTGAATTTCATCTTTCTCAGTGCGAGATACATCATTTGTAATCAATGTTCGTTTGATTTACAAGTGACACAACGAGCTTTGAAAGAAAATAGTTCGACTTGTATTCGTATTTCGAAACAGGCGACTGCGGGTTATCATTGGCCACGGACAGACATCGAACAATTACTTTGTGTTCGAATATTAATCGACGAACAATCGGTGAATTGGTCGGGAGCTTTTTCGATTGATGATGTCGATGTGTTTCATGTTAATATGAGAAATGAGAGGAAACAATGTTTTCTTTTGCGAGTGCAGATTATCGAACGACATGGAACGTTTTTTGTGATATTTATGGACTCGAAATCGATGCCAGCACCGTTTCGAATTGTCAATCGATCGAGTCTGCCGATTCAATTCTGTCAAACAGATGTTTGTGAGCAATTGACTTGTGTTCAACCGGGTCAATCGATTGATTACGCCTTAGATGAGCCAAGATTAAAACCATTGATCACTTGTTCAGTTGCTGAAGGTTCGAAAGGAACTTATGATCTACTTAAATTAGGTCGTGGCGAGGATTTAACTTATCCAAATTATTTACATCTTATGTTTCCTGAAACATCAGATCGACTTGTGATTGAATTTGTCAACAATCGAGTTCTATTAGGAACTTATCAAGAAAATAAACGCTCACAAATGTGGCTTTTGACGAACAATAATTTGCTTGTTCATGCTGAAACAACGATGGTTTTAGATGTTGAAGAGTTAACAACGAATAATTATAATTTACAAAATCGATTTAGTCTGTTAACTGTTCGGAAACACGATCCCAAGCGATCGTTGACTCAAACTTGGCAATTATCAGATCGAGGTTATCTCATTTTACTTAATAATCATCAACAACTATGTGCTCAAGTTTTTGGCGAATTAAAAGAAACGAATGATGTTGTTCTTGGACCGATTTCCAATGAACATGATCTACTACTCACACCGATAGCAACGATGTACATCTGTGCTCAACAGCAATACGAAGGCAATGGTATTCTATCAGTTCGTGTGCTCGCCGATGGTCCTACGAATGTTCTTGAAATCGATCATAAAAATGCCAATGATTCTCTCAATACGTCATCGAATTCTTTGTCAAAAAATTCAGTCTATCATCTTGATTTGCATTTTCCTGCTGCTGTTGGCTTGTCTCTTATCGGTTCGATTGGTTATGAATCGGAAGAATTAATCTACGCTCTCGTTCACAATCTTCATATTATTTATCAAGATAAAAACAACGAACAATCAATCGAAGGCACAATCGAGAATCTCACTGTTAGATTTTTTCGCTTTTCGTTTTCAATTATTTTCGTTTTATTTAGATTTCGAATCAATTGCAATCAGCAAGTAAACCTTGTTTTCTCGATACAAACTCGATTCATCTCAAAATCACTTGGCAACGATTTAACAATCAATTCAGTCTGATTCATATTATTCATTCGCTTGAATTGAATATGAATTCGATTGTTATTCAACTCGATGAAGTTCTTCTTTGGAAATTCATAGATTTCTTCGAGATTGAAATTTCTTCTCTTTCGGCATTAGTTTTCTCGTCAATTGGCTTTTCGAATAGTTCAGCAATCGATCGACGAATCGATTGGAATTTAAATGACTACGAAACCGAACGAATTCTTTCGTTATTAACATCAACTCGTGCTCAGAGATTCTATTTCAATTGGCTATCGATCTCATCGATTGATCTCGATCTAAGCGTCTATTGTATTCATTCAAAACGTGAACTTTCACCACATATCCTGTCGATTAAACGACAAGCACCATTTCCACTTGTTCCATTTGAAAATGCACAAATTCATTTGAAATCTTTCGAACAAACACATATTTCCAATACCTACGATTTCTTTCTTCTATCAATTATGACACATTATGTTAATGTTTGTACGAAACAAGCATTTAAAATACTTGGCACAGTTGATTTTCTCGGCAATCCACTTGGATTAATTCATGATGTTAGTGATGGTCTTTCGTGTCTAGTCGAACAACGAAGTGTCAGTGGTTTAGTTAAGAATGTTGCGCATGGTGTCGCTGATTCGACATCGAAAGTAACTGGTTCACTTTCTCATAGTATTGGTAAACTTACGTCGCAGAATGAACGACGAATGAGTTCAGATCATAGTCGAAATCCATCGTCGATTAGTCATGCTATTCGACATGGAACTGCTGGTCTAGCAGCTGGTTTCTATGGTGGTTTGACATCGATGATCAAACAACCGTATAAAGGCGTTGTCGAACAAGGTGTTCCGGGTTTAGTCAAAGGTTTTGCTAAAGGTATTGTTGGGACAGTAAGCAAGCCAATGGTTGGCATATTAGACTTTACTAATGACGTAGCAAGTGCGATTAAAGAAGGCGCACGATCATCATCGAACACAAGTTTAAATAATCAAATTCGATTAACTCGATGTCCGTGTAATACAGCCGGTCTTTTGCAATCTTATTCGCTATTCGATGCTCAAGGACATGAGCTACTTTCGAGATTAAATAAAATCAATGCTAATGAACGATATATTTCTCGTTTAACACTTTCCCGTTATAAGGCAATGATCACAACACAACGAGTAGTTGTCTACGAAATCGATGCAGATAAATTCAATATTATCAATAGTTATGATTTTCATACGACGTTTACTCTTCTTCCTGTTGAAGATGAACAGAATCAAGCATTCATTCAGATAATGTTCAATTCGAAATTGTCGACTTATCGATGTGATACATTCGAACAAGCGATAAATTTCTCTCGAGAAGTTCAACATGCTTTCGAACTGTTCGAAGAAGAAAAATGTAATTATAGTTCTTCGGATGATGAAATCAATGAATAGACGAGACGTTTTTCAATATTCATTTTGTTTTTATTCATAAAAAAAACAATTATTTTGTCATTACAAAAAATAAAAACCATCATTAGAAAAAAATCATTTCTTTGCCGCGAGAAACAAGCAAATGCCACAACCAGCGAAAATCGTGACCACAAACATCTTGTGACTGTTTTTTACTAAGCTTTGAGCAGTTTCGTGGACTTGTATGTCTTTTGAAAGATTTTCAGTTTGAGTAAATTTTTCGACTTTACCAACACCCTCCTTTTCTGCGGATAGTATCTTATTCTCTTCGACTAATTCTACGTTACGTTCTTCGAGTTTGTTAAGCGTCTTCATAAGCACCAGAAATTTGTCGTTCAGTTCTTCTAAATCTTTCAAAATGTCCTCCGTTGTTTTGATTAATTTAGCATTTTCTTTCTCTAATCGTTGTGTTTTTTTTCAAGTTCCGCCCGTTTCATTTTCTCATTTTCGGTTGTAGTAGCTAATTTTTCATTTTCTATTTCCAATTGTTGTGTTTTTTTTTCAAGTTCCGCCCGTTTCATTTTCTCATTTTCAGATGTATATCGAAAATTATCGATTTCATCGACAAGAGATTGCAGATGAGTCTTTAATCCAGTTAAAATTACAGTTGGTTCTTGTTTGTTACGGTTGGCGGTGCACTAAAACGAATCAGATTATTTTTATTCTTAGGAATAACTTCTTCATACATCGATTTCTGACGAAACAATATCAGCCATCTATTAAGCTATGTCGTGTTGTTATTGATCATACACTGTATTTTTCTGTATATATAGGAAAAGAGAATAGACAATTTGACCGACGAATTCTTTGTTTATTGTTCTATCGGCCCGAAATTTTAGTCTGATACAACAAAGACTCCATTCACACTATACGGAGTGTATTCGAACGAAAATTAAAAGAGATCAGTACAATTCAGTCCTTTGAATAGAACGAATCATTTTTTTGTTATAGAGAAAATTCTCGGTAAAATTATCTCTATTTCGTTTTTCGGTCGTGAAACATAAGTCAAGAGTATAAAATCTCGTCAGCACAATCAAACTTTCTTTGTGTTGAACAAAAATGATACTATCGATTAAGAAAACTGATGAGAAACTCAACGGCAACTATGACAGCGTATAATAAAAAAAAAGAAATAAATTCAATATTCATTCAATTTTTATTATCCATAAAGAACACAAGCAAAGAAGTTTAGAGATAAGATTTAATTTACATTTGACTTAAAAAAGACCTTTTTTCGCCGTTTTTCTATAAGAAAAAAAACGAAATAATTGTAAATTTTGAGAATTTATTTTGTCTTACGTTAATGAACCAATTTGATCAGCAAAACCTGTCTTCGTTACACCTTCTTCCCATTCTCGTTTCGAACGTTCGAATTCATCGCGTTTCTGTTGTAAACGTTCTTCTTCTTGTTGAATACTTAATCGATAAGTCTCTTGAGTTTTCAAAACCTTCGAAGAACAAAAAACAGTTAAATAAATTCAATTCATTTCTTTTTTTCTTCTCATTTACATTTTGTTTGCTTTCGTCGAGTTTCTGTAATTTTTCCGCTACTTTAGCTTGATAAACACCTTCCATATCCTTCGACATTTTCTCCAAACGGGTTTCCGTTTCAGTACGTTCGTCTTCTAATTGCGAGAGAAAATTTCTAAATAAAAAAAAAATTAAAATTTGTAACCAAGCAAATGATTTGTCATCATTACTTATTCACCGAATTGCCCTGTAAAGTCTTGCCCAATTTCGTATCATTGCCATTGAATGCACTCAATTTCTTATATCGATAGTTTTCATAATGAATATTATGTGTTACATCACGTAAATCATTGAGATTGGTACGAATTAACATACTTCGTAAAGCAATGAAATCACTATGAACTTCATCTTCGACTGAAAGGTCAAAAAAACAATTCGAGTGAGAGAGAGAGAAAAGCGCATTGTGCACATACCATCAACCGTTCCCCAAGCATATTGTCGAACTCGTGTACGTTTTGTACCTTTCTCAATAATCGAATTACTTCCAACAACCGCAAACGGAACTTTATCTTTGTAGATTTTCGTTAATTTATTCTCGTCATCATCATCACACTCAGGAAATTCGTAGATTTTCATTTTTTCATTGACAATATCTTGCATAATCGCTTTTTTAAACAAACGTAATTCATCCGATGTAAGTGTATCGGCTTTGGCTATGACAGGAATGATATTCACACGATCATGAAGACGTTTCATAAATTCAATGTCCAACGCTTGCAGACTAATCAAACAAAACGAATGAAGTGAATTGGGAAATGAACGACTAACCTGTGGCCCGATGGCGTGATGAAATAGAGACAACAGTGAACACGATTGTCGATGATGTGAGGCTTTCGAACAACACGAGACTCGGCATTGAGATATTCTTCGTATTTGCTATCGATGTAATCGAGAATTGGCTGCCAACTAGAAGAGAAAATCGAGATTAGGAAAAAAGACAATTTGGAATTATTTTGTCGAACCAATTGGAATTATCGACAGCATCGCCAAAACCAGGCGTGTCAACGATGGTTAAACGTAATTGAACGCCTTTTTCCTTGAGAAAAACAGTCGATGAATCGATCGAGAGAGTTTTCTTCTTTCGATGGATTGTCGATGGAAAATCTTGACCGTAGAGTTCTGTTTGAAATAACGTGTTGATAAATGTCGATTTGCCGAGACCAGATTGACCTGAATTTACAAATTGAACATGAGAAATCGAAAAGAGAGAGAGAGAGAGACACGTACCGACAACCAAGAGATTGAATTCGAATCCTTTTTTCACTGCTCGTCGATGAACTTGATCGGGCAACGAAACGAACCCGACATTCGAACTAATTTCTCGAATTTTCGGCTGTTCTTTAACCACCGAATTCGTTTCGGATTCTTGTCTCGAACGAACTAATTTCGATATTGTCGATGAACTGTTGTAACCATGCGGAGGCGATGGTATCGGTGTCGATGTCGGATTATTAGCAATTGTTGGATAGAGCGTCGAACGATACTCGCCATTCGATGTATGACTATGAGTTGTTGTACTTGGAAGTATCGGCGATTGATGAAGTTCATCGAGACCTGTTCGAGTCGAAGGCGGTGGTGGAGGAGGCGGTGCTACTGGTGGTGGACCATCGACAGCTGTTGTCGGTGGTGGTGGTGGTTCGTTAGATGTCGATTTCGTAGGAGTTGAATTCGGTGTCGAACGTTGATACGGATCGGCACGACGCTAAATTTGAAACAAAAAAAAACATCTTTAAGGCATTGGTCCTTGTTGACTTAAGCTCTCATCTCTCTTTCTCTAATGAACATGCCCCCGATATTTTTCCAATTTTCTTCCCAGATGGATATGTCTTATCCATTAGCTTTGTTTATACTAGTCGATAATATGTAATTAAATATCAAGATATGTCGAGTTGTCTATTCAATGTGAATGCTCATGATCGATCGATCGAACGAACGAATGTACTAATTACGAGCACAACGACAACGGATTAACATTGAACAATCTTTTGTGTTTAACTTTACATTTGATCTTTGGTTTTAATTAGACGATTGAATGCAAGTCAACAACAAATGTTCTCATCTGTCAAAGATAAAGATCGCTTACGTATTTCGACGCGAGATAGGCATGTGGATCGAGTGCTGACCCGTTGCCATTGCTGTTGGTGAGAACGTGCGTCATTTGTTTGAGACTTGACAATGGATGTGTGAGATCTGGCGTGGCAAGATTTTTGTATTTGTTCATGACTGATGATTGATAACGAGATGTTGTCGATGAGAACGACGACGATGCGAGTGGATTCGTGACGACAACGGCTGTAACACCGTTGCCGTTCGAATGAGTCGTTGAATCGTTGTGTGTCGATGATTTCGACGGACTTTCGAGTGTAGCTGCTGAAGACATGCTATCAAAAAATGTTGTTCATCTAGAATGAAGACGATTCTTGTTCGTTCTCGTTTGTTTCTTTCTTTCTTTCATTCTCTCTTCCTGTTCGGCTTGTCCGTTTGCCCTCTTCTCCGTCGTCATTTTTTTTTCTCCGGTCACATCATCTCGGAGAAAAAGAGAACACAACAAAAAAAAAAACGAGGAGAAAAGCATTAGTCTTCTCTTCCAAGAAAATCGATTTCGAAATGAATCAAGGCCGTACGGCGTTTTCTTCTCTGTTCTCTTTGTGTTTGTATATACGTACGTATCCGTTCAGATCGAGCGAAAATAGAGGTCATCGAATACTGAAAACTATTCTATAGACTAATGAAAATTATTTATTGTAGAAAAGAAGAAAAAAAAAAACGGTGTGATATTAGTGAGAATGAAACGGTGTGCAAAACAGAAGCTTGTGAGAATTGTTTTTGATCACTGATCTTTTTTCAGAAGATTAGTATTATCAGTTAAATGTTCAGATCCTTGAGTTGATGGTTTCTTGATTTTCTTTCCTGATGAACTGGCCGATTGTTTGTCCGAATAGAGTTCGGCGATGAAACGTCGGTATTTTTGTTCGATTGCTTTACGTTTCAATTTCAACGCGTCTGTAACGAGACCGGTCTCGGGCGTCCACATTTCTTTTACTATTTTGACGCGTTGCGGCATTTCGAAACGTTCGATGTCTCCTTTTCGACAAACTTCGTGAATATCTTTAATAAGTTGCTCGTGAAATTCAGGTTCATTGGCAATATTCTGCCAATTGGTCTCGTCGAAATGTTTCTGAACGTAATTCTTGAAAAACAAAAAACAATAATTTTTCGTTGATTTGTTTTTCGAATTTCTCTTACGGTTAATTGTTTGGGATTCGGTGAAATGAGAAGAACAGTAAATTCAGCTGATGATGACGCGCATAAACAACAATTTTCGACGATAAGAAATTTACTTATCGCCATTTCGACTTTGGCTAGTGAAACGTATTCACCGCCGCGTAATTTAACGAGATCTTTCTTTCGATCGATGATTTTCAATGTTCCATCGGGATAGATTTCGCCGATATCACCGGTACAAAAGTAGTTCGTACCGTTGATTTCTTTGAAATTGGCGTTATCCTGAGGTAGAGCTGAGAAATACCCGTTGGCAACGACTTTGCCGCCGATGAGAATTTCTCCACGAGGATTCGGCTCGTCGGTATTTTTGTATTGACCTTCGTCCCAATTGTCTAACCGAATTTCACAAGAAACCAACGGATAACCGGCTCGACCGACAGTCGAATCGTATTCTAAAAAACAAAAGAAAGACGAATTTTTCGCACTCGGTTCGTTTTCTATTGACTAACGATCGGCAATCGTCGCAGCTGCACAAGTTTCAGTCAAACCGTAGCCTTGAAAAAGTGTGACGCATAAAGCTGCTTGCACAAAACGTTGAGTTTGCTCGCTGAGAACGGCGCCGCCGCACAGCATTGTCGTGACTCGTCCGCCGAGAATCATTTCATTCATACGTGTGAAGATTAATTTGTTCAAAATTGGACTATCAAGACCCGCTTCGAGCCGTTTGACTTTAATCAGATAGGTTAATTTGAAGAGTAAACGACGGAAGATATTGGATTTCGCTAGTTTTTCATTGACAGCTCGATGAACACGATCGAGAATCGTCTGTAGAGAGAGAATGAAAGTCAAAATTCGAAAGTTTTCCTTGAACATACGGGCACACAGCACATGATGTGCGGTCGAAGAACTTGCAGATCGCCTTTTTCACCGTGTTTAATCGCAGTTGACTGATCAGTGAGCGTCTGCGGCGATGAATATCCGCATTTTATACCCAAATAATAAACGAGTAGTTCTTTTCAATCGAAAAGAGAAACAAAATATCAATCCTAGTCAAAGATAATCGATTCCGACGTACCACAACTCAATTCAAGGATATGTGCTAATGGCAAATAGGCAATGTAAACATCTGTATCGACATTCATCAATGGAAAAACTCGTTCGATTTCTCCAGTCATAGCAGCGACGATATTTTCGTGTTTGATTAGAACACCTTCGGAGAAAAAAAACAAAGAATAAAAAATATGCATGAAAATGAAAATGAACGAAACCTTTCGGTGTGCCAGTACTGCCACTTGTGTACATAATCACAGCGGTATCGGTGGCTGCTGGTCGTTGTTTGAGTAGATTCTCATCTGAAGGAAGATATTTTCGAAAAAAACGAGAGAAAAAACGATGAAGAGGAGAGACCTAATTGTGCACTTTTGCCATTCTCTTCTAATTGTTTGAGTTCGAGAAATTGAATCTCGTTTTTGGTCTTGGGAATTTTAACTGTTTGCGATTTTAATACCGGCGGAAAATAGACGACATGATGAATATTCGATGTCGAATCTAAGATTTTCTATAAACACAAAATTCAATTGTTTTGTTTTTCTTTTCTTTTCTCGTTCTTCTACTTCAAGTTTAGATAGAAGATCGCTTGACGTGAGAATAATCGAAACTTGAGATTCATTAATTCCATGTTTGACAGCTTCTTCGCCCAATGTCGCATAGAGTGTAACAACAGTTAAACTATGTCGAAAAGCAGCAAATGCACTGAGCAACCACTCAGGACGCGTTTCAGCGAAGATTAAAATTCGATCGCCTGGATTCACGCCGATTGTTAGTAAACCTCGGCCGATATTTTCAATACGAGCATGAGCTTCTCGATAGGTCGTGAATTGATATTCGCCCAAAATAAACTAACAAAAATTTTCAAAAAAATTAGTCGAAAGAAAAACAAAAAAAAAAACAAACCTTTTTGAATATTTTTCCATTCGATTGTTTTTCATCTTCAACGCCGAGAATTTCTCGTACACCCAATGTTTCTTTGTCCGAATATCGTTCGACACAATAATCCGGAATATCAGCTAATGTATGAATGAATTCATCAGGTGTCGTTCGTAGATTATCAAGTACTTCGACGGCACGATAAGGAGAAAACGGATCGGTCGGATCGATTTGTTTAGCTCGAATACGTCTTTGTAATTTCTTGTTCTCATCCTCATGTCCAGTGGTTAGTGCACGAGTTAAATTCGGGATGTGAACGAACAAAATCGATATCGAATAGATCAGTAATCGTCTCAAAACGATCGAAGTAAATCGTTTTATTGTATCAAAAGACATAACTCTACAAAAACAATCAAACAAGAAGTCGATGAGATAACTATTCGAACTATTCACCACGAGGAGAAAAACAACAACAGAGTGTACTATGCTCGTTGTTTATAGTCGAATTGCAAACGTACATACTCGTGATACACTAACGAACTGACAGAACAGGAAAAAAAAAACGTTTGATGCCTTTCGAGTTCGAATAAAAGATACACCAATCGAAATAGTAAAAAAATTGCACGAAGAGTGTCTATGTGTACGCGTGTTTTTTCCTTCTTCTTCTATATTCATATCAATCAATGATTCGACGGATACTCAAGGTTGTTTGTCTCTCATCATGGATTGTGTATTGTAGGTGTCTCTCAACAGCAACGATAATATCATTTATTGAAAGCAGAAAAAAAAATGAAAAGGTGTTTTTTATTTGTTTCTAAACTTCGGACAAAAGGAAACTTAAAGGACAAAAAAGAAGAGTTTATTAATGTGTTGGATAAATTTGTCTACGACAGTTCTTCTAATGTGATTGCGAAGCGATTTGTCGAAGTTGATTAAGACAAGCTTGTAAAGCTTCTTGTTCTTGTTTAGCTGAAATCGATTGTTTAACTTCGCTGGTTATCCAATTAATCATGTTCGTACGTTCGAAATCTTTACGTGCATTTTGTAATGCAACTTGATAATCTAAACGACGTTTAACGGCGTCATACATTTGTTTCAATCGTTCTCGATAGGCACTTTCTAACGCCATATTAACAATTTCTTTACGAGCATCGGCCAATTGTCCGATGCCTTTGGCACGAGCTAATGAATCTTCATAACTATGAAGAGCTTTGCCAGCCATAGCTTTGGAATTATTAACAACCGATGTGTAACGATCGACTTCTTCTTGTTGCCAACCACGAAAAACATCGCCAATAAATGGTCCGACTTTTTTAACAACAGTAATGACAGCCGCAGCCAAAATGATGTATTCAGTAAAATCATACCATAAAACAATCAATTCTTTACTGAATCCGTAGACGAGTAAACCGTAGAAGAACATATATGGGCCGGTGACACCGGTTTTTTCGTAGAAGAACTTGAACCACGATTCCGGTACGCAATACCAACGAACTGGACTTGGCGCTTCGTTGAGTTTGTAGGGTGGATAGTTGACTAAATCACGTTCGGGCCATTGATCATGAGGCCATAAACGTTTGCCATTGAATTCAGTACGCCATTGAACGGACGAGAGATCTTTTAATGAATCTTCGACACGAGGAAGTTTTTCATTCGTTTTCGCTGGAGTATTTTGATGATGAATACTCGAAAATGATAACGGTCGAAAGATCAACGAACTGTTGGTGATCAATGGACGTGCGATTTTAGTCAACATTCTTCGTGTTGTTTTTTTTTGGTACTTAAAAAACAATTGTTTCTTCTAGCGACTGATTTTCTTTTCGATGAATACACGTAAACAAACAAGAAACATCTACCGACATCTATCGTCGGATAAACAACATCGAATTATGAAAGATTTTCATTGAAAATATTATTTTGATGATTTTAAAAATTGAATTCGAAAAGAAAAAATATTTTTTCGAAAATCTCGAATCCAATTGTTCGATGATTCATCATCAATCAGCAGGATCGTTAAGTCATTTCCTATTAATAGTTATGCTGGCGCTCATACATAGATGTCTGCCATCGAAAAAACCGATGAAAAAAGGCAAATCAACATCGACAATCAGTGAACTTGTTGTCAGTCCACAAGTACCAACTGTTATCAATCAATCCTATTCGGATATTGACTATCTCCCAATGAAACCTGCACGACAATATGACAGCTATCTGACTGCTCCTAATCCATAGACAATAATCTTTCGTTTTTGTTTGAATTAATTTTAATAATAAAAAACAAAACATAAAACTTTTTCAGAGAAAATGAATCTTCTCGGTATTGACGTGAGTGGAACGTGCGCAACATTCTCTCGTCTTTGTTATTTCGGTGCGCCTTGGTATTCGGTTATATTGCAATGGTATCGTCAGCAACGATCCGATCATTACCGATATCCGTCATCGTCCGATGATATTCAAGTTGTTTACGAAACGAAGAATTACATTGTTGTGAATAAAGATGATCTCATACCGATCGATGCCTTCGAAGCACCGACACAAGTCAATGTGACTCAACAAGTGAAAAAATGGTTTCAGAAAAAAGAAACCGAGAAGTTTATCAAACAAGATCCACCCGCAACTGACGAACAAACCGAACAATGGAGTCAGAGTTTAGCACAGAAAGTCGAAGACATTCGATATTGTCATCGACTCGATTTAGGTTCGAATTATTTTCTTAGTTTTCCTTTCGAATGTCAAACATTATTCTCTCTATTTGAAGGGACAAGTGGCTGTATGTGTTACGCTCGTTCGGCTGCGTCAAGTTTTCTTGCCTATAAAGCATTTATCGATAAACGTGTGTTGAAATATTATCTTGCACTTGTTCACGGTCATGTTCATGCTCCTTATCCGATCTTTGTCGATGTGCCCATCGGAGAAGATGCGTCTTGTTACGGACGAATTATGTGTACGAATGATCATCCCTATTGTACGAATCCTAAAGGTGCACAATCGCATGTCGATGTGCTCGAACATGGCGAATACGATGGACAACCGGCATCGAAAGTTTTAGTGAGAATTTTGACAGGCAAACGACATCAAATTCGTTTGCATATGAAATATTTGGGTCATCCGATTATTGGCGATTATCTGTATACGCAACCGATTGATTATAAACCGCATAGGATTATGTTACATGCTCGATCGTTGACGATTCATACGGATCAAGAATTGATTGACGCGATTTCGAAGGATCCTTTTGTGACACAATTCGATCCGAAATGGAAGAAAAAGAAAACGATCTATCCGGTGAATCGATGGTGATGATTTTTCTGTGTTGAAATTTGATAATTATAAAAACGACCTTTGTTTTT
>Ga0209915_1002196_pt1 | contig 22256 bp, 15 predicted proteins | sample ThiBiot_750_plan_FD_183952 | JGI IMG/M metagenome (GOLD analysis project Ga0209915, IMG submission 183952) | Wastewater bioreactor microbial communities from Cape Town, South Africa - Thiocy_cont_750_plan (SPAdes) | ecosystem: Engineered > Bioreactor > Thiocyanate-remediating > Anaerobic-Aerobic... | reverse complement strand
AATAGACTTCTTCCGAAACCTAGGAAAAGAGCATAAATGTAAATATACTAGTGGTAGTTAAAGAGAAAGAAGATATGAAAACTAGTATTATACAAGAGATAAAAGCAGAAGAATTTAGACGCTTAACGGGGGTAAAGCCAGAAATTTTTGCTCAAATGGTAGAGGTTATAGAGCAAGCACTTAAGAAAAAGAAAGCTAAAGGAGGTCGTCCCAAGAAGCTTAGTATAGAACAAATGTTGAGAATGACTTTAGAATATTTAAGGGAATATCGAACATATTTTCATATTTCTAAAAGCTATGGAGTGAGTGAAAGTAATTGCTATTATACCATCCACTTTGTGGAAGAAGCACTTATTAAGAGTGGTAAATTTAGTTTACCAGGAAGAAAAGCGTTGCTAAAAAGCGATATATCATATGAAGTGGTGCTAATAGATGCTACAGAGAGTCCTATAGAACGGCCTAAAAAAAGCAAAGATATTACTACTCAGGGAAAAAGAAGCGGCACACCCTGAAAACACAGATGGTAATAGATAAGCAAAGTAGAAAAGTGATATGCAGCTCTTTTTGCAATGGAAAACGCCATGATTTTAGGTTGTTTAAAGAATCAAAAGTAAATATAAGTGAACAAGTAGAAGTTATAGTAGATACAGGCTACCAGGGATTAAATAAGCTACATATCAAAACAAGTATACCTAAAAAGCGAAGGAAAAACCAGCCTTTAAGCAAACAGGAAAGGAAGGACAATCAGGAAATATCAAATAAAAGGGTGGTTATAGAAAATGTGATAGGTATGCTTAAACGTTTTAGAATACTCTCAGAACGATATAGGAACAGGAGAAAGAGGTTTGGCCTACGCTTTAATCTGATTGCTGCTATTTATAACTCTGAACTATTATGTTAAGTTTCGGAAGAGCTCTAATGTTGTTGACATAATTTTCTAACCTCTGTGTGTTATTTATGTTCCTTTTACTAAGTTCTCACTTTGCCCTGCCGCTTCCCCTTGTACATGACTTTCCCATGCTCCGAGTACTATCAGCAGGTCCGACTTCCATTATGGCTTCTGCATTCCTATGGTTTGTACCTTTCAGTTTGCATACTCAGGCTTTCGCCTAAGACCCTAATGGATCTCCCAGGTTCCTTAGCACTTCTCTTTCCACTCATGCCATGCCCTCGGACCCCGCCGAGGTCTCCAATAACCTTCACCCATTTTCTTTGCGGTTATTTACTGTAGCCTTCCAAGTTCTATGACCTTGTCGGCCCTCGGTCTATTTTATCACGAGGCTCAATAGCTTCACTTGCGTTACGGCCTGAGTGTCGCTCTGTCTACGCTTAGTCGATGTCGTTACCTTCATCAACCCAAGACTCGATTTCTGGTAGATGGGTTAATCTTTGCCAGTATGGGAATTTCACCCATTAGAAGTGCCAGGCTTTGCCTGGCGCACCATAGAAACCTAAAATATCCACCACTTGATATGCGGATATTCTTCCTTCAATAATTGCTGCGTAGCAGCTCCTATTTGATTCCAGCTTAAATAAAGGGTATGCACCTGTGTACCTGGTAAGGCTTTAGCTAATTCACTAGCTCCTGCATCTCTTATTTGATTACCTTGTAAATAAAGGGTATGCACCTGTGTACCTGGTAAGGCTTTAGCTAATTCACTAGCTCCTGCATCGCCTATTTGATTATAGTTTAAATAAAGGGTATGCACCTGTGTACCTGGTAAGGCTTTAGCTAATTCACTAGCTCCTGCATCTCCTATTTGATTATTGTTTAAATTAAGGGTATGCACCTGTGTACCTGGTAAGGCTTTAGCTAATTCACTAGCTCCTGCATCGCCTATGTGATTACCTGGTAAATAAAGGGTATGCACCTGTGTACCTGGTAAGGCTTTAGCTAATTCACTAGCTCCTGCAGCTCCTATTTGATTACCTGGTAAATAAAGGGTATGCACCTGTGTACCTGGTAAGGCTTTAGCTAATTCACTAGCTCCTGCAGCTCTTATTTGATTACTTTGTAAATAAAGGGTATGCACCTGTGTATCTGGTAAGGCTTTAGCTAATTCACTAGCTCCTGCATCGCCTATTTGATTATAGTTTAAATAAAGGGTATGCACCTGTGTACCTGGCATATAAGACCAAAAAATCTTGGGTAAATTATGTATTTTACCAAAGAATCGGTAAAATAGAAAACTGGGAATGGTTTCAGGCGTTAATTTGCTTAACTTATCTTTCCTAAAATCTACTCCCTTATTTATTACCCAAGCATCTGTATTCATATACTGACTCGGCCTATTTTCTACACCAACCAACCCAGGTTGGTCATAGCCTGTGGTAAGCTTATAAAATGTTCGATTAACTCCTCTCACTTCTTTTATTTCTTCAGCCCTTACATAAGTCAATATTTCTTGCAATAACTCTATAGGAACTATATCAAACTTCCCTAGCTCGGTAGCTTCTTCTGCTTCCATACTTACTATTTCCATCCTTCCTTCTTCTTGTTCATCGTCTAATTGCTCTCCTTGATTAGGTAGGTTTATAGAAGTATCACAGCTTTGTAAAAAAAGACTAATCAATAGAATTCGGGCAAAAAATTGTTGGCTTAACTTATTATTTCGGTTCATACGTGCGACGTGAAGTTATGTAAATAATTGTTCTACAAAGATAGAATAAACATTCTATAAAGATAGAACCCAATATGTTACTATTGGTATCCTATCGATACAGGCTGGATCGGCAACGATCTGGTCTGAAGCTATCGAGACAATGTTCCTTGCTTGGAGCACTATTAAATCGTGAGAGATAATAGTATCTGTTAGTACTAGGCAGCTAGGGAATTAGGATGGGTGGTATGGTTAACAGATGTGAACTCTTATTTGAAGCATCGTTACGAAAAACAGGCCAAAAGTACTGTTAGGCCTGAGCCAAAATGGCGTAGCAACGAGGTCGGCATTGTGTATGAAATGTCGCGTAGCCCTTAATGTTGTCGGTGTATAGAGCGAACCTAACCCACTATAGTTATCTACATGGAACACGGTAAGCCTCTAGTCCTCCCTATTGGGAAAGCAAGTCTCAAGGCAAGCCGATAGGACTGGAGGTAAAGGGGGAGAGAAAAAGCGAATGCTACCTTGTAATGAGGTAGATAGGATTTTAGCCATTAGGCAACATCAATCCACGCGAAAGCGGGCACACTTCTCTCTGGTCTCTTAGGACGAGATCGTTTGTAGAACCCATTAGATGTTTAGTCCCGAATAATTATGGTTATATTAGTAGAAAGATTATTATAGATAAAAAAGGAGTAAAAAAACTATGGGACAACTATTACATAAATGCGCCACAACAACGGAGAAAACTCGTAGACAAATTCAGTTATCAAAAGAAAGTATAGCTACTCTAGCTAGACAATATGGAGTTAATCGTAAAACAATAGCTAAGTGGAAGAAAAGAACTTCTTGCCAAGATGCACCTATGGGCCCTAAAATCAGACGTTCTAAAGTGTTAACTCAACAAGAGGAGCAAGTTATTATTGCTTTTAGAAAGCTTACACAATTACCTTTAGATGACTGTTTATATACTTTACAAGAAACGATACCCCATTTAACACGTTCTAGCTTGCATCGTTGTTTTCAGCGCCATGGTTGTCCTAAGCTAGAGCGAAGTTCAGGAAAAGCTAAAGTAGCCAAAAAGCAGTTTAAAGCATATCCTATTGGCTATTTTCATATAGATATAGCGGAAGTTCAAACATCACAGGGTAGGCTTAATCTGTTTGTAGCAATAGATAGAACAAGCAAGTTCTCTTATGCTAGGCTCTATGAATTTGCTTCTAAGTCTGCAGCTGTAGGCTTTCTAGAGGATTTGATAGCTGTTGTTCCCTATAAAATACATAAAATACTTACAGATAATGGTGTGCAATTTACGAATAGAAAAGAAGGGGAATTAGCTTTAGAACATATGTTTGATCGTATTTGTAGCCAAGCCGGTATTGACCATAGGAGAACACAACTAGCTCATCCATGGACTAATGGACAAGTAGAGCGGATGAATAGAACTATTAAACAAGCTACTGTGGGAACTTATTATTATAGCAGCCACCGGGAGTTAGAGAGACACTTAAATGACTTCTTATTAGCTTATAATTTTGCCCGTAGGCTCAAGGCTTTAAGAGGCAAAACCCCTTGGCAATTTATAGAGCAAGAATGGCAAAAAAATCCTCAACTTTTTCACTTAAATATTGCTACCTTTACCAAGGGACTAAACAGTGCTATGTACATCGTTTAGTAATGGTAAGAGACATGATTTTAAGCTATTTAAGGAAAGCAAAGTACGTTGGGTAAAAGAAGTAAGAGGGCTAGTAGATAGCGGGTACACAGGAATAAAACATCTTCAAGCCAATACAGGGATACCTAAAAAGTCTAGTAAAAAGCGGCCATTAACAAAGGAAGAAAAAATAGAGAACAGGAAAATCTCATCGGAACGAGTCTTAAATGAGAATGTAATTGGTATGCTGAAACGCTTTAAAATTATCACAGACCGTTATAGGAATCGACGAAAAAGATTTGGGTTAAGGTTTAACTTGATTGCTGGAATCTATAATTTTGAGTTATCAACTTAATTACGCAAGAAGTCTATTAATGTAACTGGTGAAGCAAATCTTACTTTAGCTATGGAACAAGCTTACCATCCAGAGGGAACTACCTCTATTGTAGAAGCTTTGTTAAACCGTAAAGATTTGGATATTAATGAGACTAAAGCGACCTCTTCCTCTAATAGATGGGGAGTTGAAAATAATACATTGCTAGATATGATAGTAAGCAATTGCATGGTATTACCTACAGGTCATGATCGGCAGCAGAAACCAATATTAGCAAATAGTAGAAGATGGTTATTAACATTAAAGCAAATGAGTACGCACTCGAGTTTCTCTGTAACCAATGATAATATCCAAAAAGCACAAGAATGTTTAACAAAGTTGACTAGCAACTACCCAACTCAAAACATTACAGAAGCTATAAAAATAGCTACAGAAGCACTCGAATTGATAAAAAATTCTCCTAAAAGAATCTAACCTTCGATTTTTTTAGGCTAAAAGTTACCCATGAAGATGGAACTATAAGCATTCCCTAAACAGTCGATCAGCTATGCCGAGTGATCAATATTTAAAGTTTTAGTCGTACTGGATAATTAAAAAATGGAAGAAAAATTAGCTATGCTCTTAGCAATTGCTTGATGTTGTCTATATATCTATCTGTGCGTACTTCGCATGGAGTTCAATGAAATTCCTTCGAGGTGCCACTTCATCACCCATCAGCATAGAGAATAGATGGTCCGCTTCTGCTGCAGATTCGATGCTCACTTGCTTTAAGCTTCTCACAGTCGGATCCATGGTGGTAGTCCAAAGTTGTTCGGCATTCATTTCTCCCAAACCTTTATAACGCTGCACATTTACGGCATCCGTTTTTCCATCAGGTGCAAATTCTTTTATCGCTGCTAGTCGATCTTGTTCGGTCCAGCAATAACGGCTTTCTGCTCCTCGTTTTACGAGATAAAGAGGTGGCAAAGCAATATACAGGCATCCCCTTTCCAAAAGGACTTTAAGATACCTATAGAAAAAAGTTAATATAAGTGTACGAATATGGCTACCATCTACGTCAGCATCGGTCATAATAATAACCTTGTGGTACCGTAGTTTTTCTAAGTTAACCGCTTTGGCATCTTCTTCTGTCCCAAAGGTTATGCCTAGTGCCATAATCATATTTCTTAGCTGCTCGTTATCATAGATCCTGTGTTCTTGGGCTTTCTCAACATTCAGAATCTTACCACGTAAAGGTAAAATAGCTTGGAACCTTCTATCCCTCCCCTGCTTAGCAGTACCTCCTGCAGAGTCACCCTCTACCAAGAAAAGTTCACACATAGCTGGGTCGCTATCTGAACAGTCGGCCAGCTTACCAGGTAAGCCTGCTCCTGCCAGTACATTCTTACGCTGTACCATCTCCCGAGCTTTACGAGCTGCTTGGCGAGCTTGGGCAGCTAAAATTACCTTAGATACGATTGTCTTAGCTGCTTGAGGATGTTCTTCTAAATAATTTTCTAATGTTTCACTTACACAAATATCTACAGCACCCAGTACCTCCGCATTACCTAGTTTTGTTTTAGTTTGCCCTTCGAATTGAGGTTCCGCTACTTTTACGGATATAACAGCCGTAAGACCTTCTCTAAAATCATCTCCTATTATCTCTACTTTGGCTTTTTCTAGCAAGTTAGATTTTTCTGCATAATTTTTAAGCGTACGGGTAAGCGCCCTTCTAAATCCAGCTACATGCGTACCCCCTTCTACTGTATTAATATTGTTAACATAAGAAACCACATTCTCTGTAAACCCTGTATTATAACTTAGTGCTACTTGCACAGGCACCTCATATTTTTCTCCTGCTATGACAATAGGCTGTGGTATCAATTTCTCTCGGGTATCGTCTAGGTAGGCTACAAATTCAGCTAAGCCTCCTTCTGAATAAAACGTTTGCTCAAGAAATTTTCCATCTGCATCCTGTTCTCTAAAATCTATGAGATGTATGGTAAGACCCACATTTAAATAAGCCAACTCGCTAAGTCTCGCCGCAATCGTACTGTAATTATAAGTTGTAGTAGTAAAAATTGAAATATCTGGCTGGAAATGGATGGTAGTACCCCTTTGTGTAGTAACACCTACTTCTTTAACGGGATACAAGGGGACGCCTTTGGCATATTCTTGTTGATATATTTTGCCATCTCTATAAACAGTGGCCTGCAGATGGGTAGAGAGCGCATTAACACACGAAACGCCTACGCCATGCAAACCTCCTGATACTTTGTAAGTTCCTTTATCAAATTTACCTCCAGCATGCAACACCGTCATTACGACTTCTAAAGCGGATCGTTTTTCTTTAGCGTGTATATCGGTAGGAATACCTCTACCATTATCGAATACTGTAATCGAGTTATCCTCATGAATTTCTACTTTAATAGTAGTACAGTAACCGGCTAGTGCTTCATCAATCGAATTATCTACGACCTCCCATACTAGATGGTGAAGACCCTTGGCGCCAATATCGCCAATATACATGGCGGGTCGCTTTCTGACGGCTTCTAACCCTTCTAAAACTTGTATACTATCTGCAGAATATGTGTTTTGATTTTTCTGTTCTTCCATTTGCTTGCTTAGCTAGGTGAAATATGGCTAAGATACACAAAATTCGTTATTTTATTGAAGTATTTAAGTAGTATTTTAGCTCTCTAGTGGACCAAATTATTCAAGATGGTTGATATTCGTTGATTGACAATTACCAAATACACGCCTAAACTTAGTATTATGGTTTGTCTTAAGAAGAGAAAATAAAAAAATAGAAACTCATTTAATATCATTTCTTTCTATATATAAGCTGCATTAGACTTCTTCTGAAACCAAGGATTGGGTTCTCTGGGTAGGAAGGAATTTGTGAGAAACTAGAGTTGTGGTGTCGGGAGCCACTCCCGACACTCCATTGGTGTGTCAGGGCTGGGGCCCTGACACACACTTACTGACGAGTCCAGGGGACTCAAGACGACGGTTTCAGAAGAAGTCTATTAATTTCATATATCTTTACATTTAAAACACCTTAAAAGAATCATCAGATATATAATCTATAATGAAGATAAAGACAAATACAATTTATATATCTCTGTTTAACCTTAGTAACAAAGGCATTACTGTCAAATTATTTTTATTAAGTATGATGGTTGTTAGCTGTATGTGTGAAGATAATCCAAGGAAAAAGGATAATCCAATACAAAAAAAGGAAGCAAAGGAAGAAAAGGATAGAGATACAGAAAAGGTAATAATAAAAACTACACCAGAAATGTGGGAAGCAGCCAGACAGATGGCTAAGAACTACATCAATCATTTTAACTTCACCCAACAAAAAGAAAATGATTTTATAGAAAGATTTCAAACTACCCTTTTATATGTTGTGTTAAAACTAAAGGAATTTGATAAGCAAGCACTTGAAAAACATAAACAACAAGTGATAAATTATAAAAACAGTTTGGAATCAACAGATAGTACCATTTTAAAACAAACCCTTGATAAAGCTAACGAAGATTATGGAAAACTAATCCCTGAGAAATTTAAAAATTTAGTACTACCTATGAATCTAGAACAGGCCAGACAGTTTATATCAGACTATTTAGCACTTCTTCAAATATCTAATCTGTAAACCATGCATTTAAATGTTTACTTATTTAAGTAAAAGGCCCATACTCTTCCTTATCTAGACTTAGAGGAGTATCATTGGCCCTACTCGTTTTAGTAATGGTACCCAGCGTGTCATATTTATTAGTAACACCAAATGGCACACTATCCAAATCAGTAAATTTGGTGTATTTACCTATAAACTTGAGCGAAACACTATCCAGTGATCCATTTCTATGCTTGGCAATGATTACTTCCGTCACACCTTGTGTGGGATTACCTAGCTCATCTTCTGTAATTCCATAATATTCAGGCCTGTATAGAAACAATACCATATCTGCATCCTGTTCGATAGACCCTGATTCTCTTAAATCTGAGAGCATAGGGCGTTTGTCTCCTCCCCTTGTTTCTACGGCTCGGCTAAGCTGGGAAGGGGCGATAATTGGTACGTTGAGTTCTTTGGCAAGACTTTTTAAAGACCTGGATATGGCGGCTATTTCTTGTTCACGATTGGTAGAACCTTTGGTGGCTTCACCTGACATAAGCTGTAGATAATCAACTACAATAAGCTGTATATCGTGCTTAGCTTTGAGCCTTCTACACTTGGTACGTAACTCAAATATAGATAGTGCTGGCGTATCATCTATGTAAATAGGTGCTTGGGATAACTGAGCCGTTTTGTGTATAAGCTGTTGCCATTCATGTTCTGCTAAGGTTCCCTTTTTAATTTTTTCACTTTCTAGTTCAGCTTCAGCAGCAATCAACCTATTAACAAGTTGTAGGGATGCCATTTCAAGCGAAAAGATGGCTACTGGCTGACCATGATCTATCGCAGCATTACGTAAAAGAGAAAGCATAAAGGCAGTTTTACCCATACCAGGTCTAGCAGCTACAATAACTAGATCAGACTTTTGCCAACCAGAAGTAATCCTGTCTAACGCTATGAATCCACTAGGCACACCCGTAAGACCATCTTTATGAGTACGCTTAGCTTCTAACTCTTTAAAAGCATCTCCCAAGAGCGTGCGCATATCCGCATAGTTCTTACGAATATTTGATTCAGTAACATCAAATAAAGCTTGCTCAGCATGGTCTAGTAACATGAATACATCTGTTGTATCCTCGTAAGCGTGTTTGTGTATGGTTGTCGCCACCTGAATAAGTTGACGTTTAATAGCATATTCTATAACTGCTCTAGCATGGAATTCAATGTTGGCTGCAGAGCTCACCCGAGCAGTTAGGGACGCTAAATAATAAGACCCACCTACTAGCTCGAGCTTACCATTTTTTCTTAATTGGTTAACTACAGTTCTAAGATCTATCGGAGCAGAAGCATTAAACAACTGAAGAATAGCCGTATAAATTTCTTGATGCGTTTCCTCATAAAAGCTAGTTGGCTTAAGAATATCGATCACTTCAGTAAGTGCATCTTTTTCGAGCATAAGGGCACCTAGGATACTCTGCTCTAGCTCAATAGCCTGAGGTGGCATCTTGCCCTGCAGTTCTGTATTAGATAGCAACTGCATGTTGCTAGTCACGCTATCTGATTGTCTAAAAAATAAGTTCTTTGTTTTCATAGACCTAAAGTTAAGCTTTCTTAGCAAAATATTTTTCACATGTTATGCACATGAGTTAGTAACATAGCTAATCTATCCCTATAAGAATCATCCATATTTTTTATAATTAAAGGATTATGTAGTATATGGTGAGGTTCTTGCTAGATTTTAAACATTAATAAATACAATAGATATTACACACTTGTAAAATAACTGTACTGCTGATTGTATATACCCACTATGCAGGCATGATCTATCTAAAACAAAACTTTAAAGGTCTCCTCGTATAACGTATCTATGCGAGCAACCACATATTTACTAGAAGAAGTTGATAAACTAGATTTGATAGTTCTAGGGCTTTAGTACTTTCAGCCTAAATGGAAATGTCCCATATTTTTTGATTTTCAGCAAACTAGCATATATATTATTTATATACTTCTGTTCTTCTTACTTGCTTCTCCGGCTTATAGGGTATTCTTATAAGCAAGACTTTGGGTAGCCACCTAACTAGGGGCTGATGCCTTTGGGAAGAAGGCTAGTAAGCTAGTAAGAAAGAGTAATGGAAGACTGCTTTATAGGCTTTATTATAACTTAAATTTAATACAATATGGCACAACTTATAACGTATCTTTTTACTCCCCTGTTGTTAATAGCTCAGTTTAATGCATTCAATGTACAAAATGATCAGCTTGTTAATTTTAGGGGTACAAAAGATTACTACACAAAGATACTACAAGCGGCTTATGGAAATCAATTTGTGAAAAAAGGAGAAGACGACACACTTATTAAGAGTATTAAAAGTGTTGTCAAAAATAGTACTAAAGAAAGCGAGAATAAGTTAAACCTAGTATTTGCAGAACAATTAAAATTCAATGCGCAACTAATAGAAATTTGGAACCCATCCATTGCTGAAAAGCAAGCTAAACAATTAATGGTTGAATTAAAAAAATTAACTGGCAAATCAACCAGCAAGGAACCAGCTAAAAAAGAAGTAGAAATATCCATAAAACCCGCCGACCTGGATAAGTTGAAAGCATTATATAAACAATTAGATTCCAAAACAGAAGAAAAAACACTGTTAGAATTATGTACAAAATTATTAGAATGGCAGAGGACAAGAAAGGTGGACAAGGTATATGCTATACTAGAGGACGTGAATAAAAGCTTAGTAGGCACATTAAAACAATTCCTGATTGGCTACATAAAAACGGATGCACTCAAGCAAAAGAATATATTGGCTAAACTGGCAGAAGAAGAAAGCAAGTACTACTATAAATGGCAAGAAGAAATAGGCGTACCCATAAAGGATGGAGAGGAGGAAATACTAACCCAACTCAAGCGTGTTTCTGCTGCAACGCATAGTAGAATTTATGATCTGAAGCAAGGTAAGCAAGCATCACAGTATGGAAATTTTCTAAACCAAGTATTTGGAGAATGTGGAAGAGGCACCTATAAAAAAGCTCAAGCTTCTGATTCAGACAACTTTCTACCTATTGCCATTACAAAAGATGCATGCTTTGAAAACGGCATGAATGGGTCTTATTTTGGCGTGTACATTAATCCTGATGCAAAATCCTTGTACTTAGATGTCGATGAAGAGACTAAAACTTATCAGTATACTAAGGAAAAAGGGACATACAAAAAACAATTTACATATAAGTATGATCCTAACCACTCTCTTGATAATCCTACAACTAATGATGATGTTATTTACGATATAGGTACAGATAAACGCTATTTAGTTGCACTTAGAACATTTATTAATGCACTACCTCAAGCAAACGGTGCAGGGAAAAGCACTACTGTATATACTACAAAGCCTAATGGTACGACTAAGAAGATCTACAATTCAGAAGAGGCAATATTAACAAGAATTAAGGAGGGTACAGACAAAGAAAAAATTATAAATGATGCTAAATCATTTGCCGAAAATGAGGCTCAACTATTACCTAAAGGTAATAAATGCTTTTACTACAATGATACAGATGTACTCAAAAGCTTTTTATCTTCTGTTAACATAGGTGAAGGAAGAGAGACCAGTAGTGGCTATGCCATGCGAGCTGATAAAGTAGATGAAGTAGATTATCGATGGTCTTTCGCTACAACAGAACTAACCTGGTTACCCTATGCCCACCTAATGGCTTATTACATGGGCCTGGATTCTACTAGTTATAGAAAGGAAGTACATGAAGAAAACCTTAAACAAGAAAAATTCTTTCCTACCAATTGGCCCACTTCTAAAAAATACAGAAGTAATCTAGAAAAAAGAACACCGCACTATTCAAATAGTTGGTTTACTTATCACAAGAAGTTTAAGTCTGATACAAATATACAACGGAGAAATAAGCCGATCAGCAATCCTCATCAAACACGCACGATGAATGTGTCTATAATAGAGCAGCTTAAAAAAGAGAGCAAGTTAAAAGAGGAAGGGATTATTCAGTCTGAGAAAAAGATGGATGAAGATATCACAATGGAAGATCGACTAAGCAGCCCACTCACTAATATTATTACACCTACAAAAGCGATCAAGACAGAAAGCAGTTTTTTCACTGAGGCTATCAAGCCTGTGTTCAAGAGGGAAAATTTATACCTCCGATTATGGAAAAAAGGAGATGATTTTGAAAACGAGCTTTTAGGGGAAAGTAAAAGCGAGCGCGTTAATGCGGCTAGTGTAATGGCTTCAGCATTAAAAGGCTTTCCTATTTATGAAGAGATGAAAAATAATAAAGACAATTTAAAGATCACTGCTTCTAGCCTTCCTGCTACTGCTTTTGCTAAATATATTCTTGGTCATAATGAAAAAGCCAAAAAGCAATGGGCGCAAGATAATGGTATTAAGCAAGCTGCTGATGGTAGCATAGATACTAGCAATATAAGCAGCAACTCTGTAAGAACAGATCAAGAGTGGTGCCACCTGTTAGGACATGGTGATGGGGGAACTGAAGAACTAGGCAATTTTGTATCAGGAAGTAAGCATTGCAACACTGAGCAATTAGCCATAGAGACCGGACAACGTAGAATAACTCATAAGAAAGAATTATTTGATGAAAAAACTAAGAAGAAAATAACAGCTAGGATTTCAGCTTATCTAATGCCTAATTATAGTATAGGGATAGCGGGCAATTATACTTTGAACGAAATTAAGGAAAAACTAGAAGCAGGCAAAATACCCATTAAAAACGAGTTATTACAAGCTGTGATATTAGGAGATCCTATAAAACGTACTAGCCCTATTGGGAAGCACATAGAAAGCAACAACAAGCTAAATTCTGTAGTAGATAAGACTGATCCGTCCGTTTACAAAAGTATTTTAACTTATATCATAGAGAATTTTTTTGATAAAGATTCTACCAAGTTCAACGTATATATTCTTAAAAAAGAACCTGCACAACTTGAAAAAGCCTTTGCAGGTTTGAAGGAGAAAGTACAATTGGTAAAAAATTATAAAAAGGGAGATAAGGATGCAAATATAACAGCTATGAAAAAAGCAGCACGAACGCTGCTAAAAAATGTAGAAGCTAATTTTTTCTTATACCTTCCTTTAGCACGTTGGATACGCTACAAGATTTATTATGATAACAAAAAAGTATTTGATCACATTTTTGATGCGCAAAGCGAATGCCTAGACTACAACGAGTGCCAGATTTTAGATTACACCGTTGAACGAGCACTTTATATGGCTACTGGAAAGGAAAAGGAATATAAGCAGTTAATCAAGGAAAGGATAAAAAATCGTATACCAAACGAAACAGAGTATAAGTTTATCGAGGAAGTGCTTGGAGTTATAGACGGATTGGATCAAGAGATCAAGCGACTAAGTCAAAGAATTCGAGAGGAGCAGAGGAAGTATAATGCCCTCCCTCAGGGAATTACAGATCTAGGTACATTTAAAAAAACCATAGGAGAAATAAAAAATGAACTTGATAAAATAATTAAAAGCATTGAAGAGACGCACAAAACTTACCAAACTGAAATGAGCAAACTTAGTATACTACCCTCATCAAAAATTCCTATGCCGGCTAAGATGATAGACAGTTTAGAAAAGCAATTAAAGTTCCTTAACGAGGGAAAAAATAATTTACTGCAAACCTATCGTAACATAGAAGCAGAATCTTTAGCAGAAAAATTTTTAAATAAGAATCAGCCAAAGAAACGGGCGAGAGATGAAGATGATGGAGACAAAGGTGAAGGAGATACAAAGAAACGTAAGATGGAGAACACAGATATTGGCTTCCTCCCAGAAGACCTAGGTGGTTACTTCTTAAGCTTTTCTATTCACACATCTCAAGATCAGACGATGGAGAAAGATGAAGAGGAAGATTAAATAAACCCATTAAATACTTATTAAAAACACATATAATTTATCTCATGTACTGTCAGGGGTTTCATCCTGACAGTACAATTTTAGTGGCGGAAATAATTCCCGCCTCCACAACTCAGGATTCTCACAAATTCTTTCTACCTAAAGAAAAAATTCTCGGTTTTGAAAGAACTCTAAGGTTGTTTTTTATAGTTTATTTTTCAAGTACAGCCACTGTAAGTCGACTAGTACATACCAGCTGCTTTTGCTCATCCGTGATATGAATTTGCCACACATGGGTAGATCGGCCGATATGCAAAGGAATGGCTTCTGCATATACATAACCCTCGGTAGCCTTACGCACATGATTTGCATTAACTTCTAGTCCCACACAGTAATATTTATTACGATCTACCACCAGATTAGCAGCCATGGTACCTACGGTTTCTGCTAAAACTACAGAAGCACCGCCATGTAATATGCCCATGGGCTGCTTGGTCCTTTGATCTACAGGCATCCTGGCATATAACGCATCTGATCCTAAATCAATATATTCTATTCCTAAATGAGCTATTAAATTACTACGACTAGTGACATTCAGCATATCCAAAGATATGTCAGTAGGGAAAAGCATCATACAATAATTTTTTTATAACAAATATATAAAGTTTGTGGCCTTTAGCGACAAGTTAGCAATATTTTACAAAGTAGTGGTGGCAGTTTCCCTAACGACATTACAAGAATCTTTCTTTAAATCGTTCTAGAAAATAGAGTTCTTGCATAACCGTCGTCTTGAGTCCTCTGGATTCGTCAGTAAGTGTGTGTCAGGGCCCCAGCCCTGACACATTTGAGTGTCGGGAGTGGCTCCCGACACCACAACTCCGGTTTCTCGCAAATTCCTTCCTGCTCAGCAAATTCAACTCTTGGTTTTGCAAAAACTCTAATAGTTAGCTTATACCCAATGCCGAATTTTTAATAAAATCTGTTAATTCAGCACCATTCAGCAGATTTTGTGAAAGTAAACCTAGTTGATAAGCCCTTGTAGCTAGTTCTACTTGTTTTTCCTCTGCCGTTAACCCTAAGATTTTTTTAGCTAGCGGATGGTTTGCATTGATGGCTGCTTGTAATTGGACCTTAGGAGCCATCCCAATATTGGGCTGGGCCTGCGATATAGCCTGCCATCTTTTCACAAACTCTGGTATCGTAATAATGATCGGTAATTCATCAGGATTCATAGATACTACAGACCAAGTAACATTCAAATCTTTTACAGCTTCTTTGTAAATGGTCTGAAGTTTTTCTTGTTCTTTTTCATCCAACTCACTGGTCAACTGCTGTTGTTGTCCCATCAACTGATCTACTGGTTCAGCATCTACACTTTTAAAATGTGTTTTATCTAACTTATGTTCAAGTGTTTCTAAAAAATGACCATCCAACTGACCATCCAACAACAACACATCATAGCCACGTTGCTTGCAAGCCTCTACGTAAAAATGTTGTTTATCTAAATTCGTAGCATACAGGATGACTAAATTTTGCTGGCTATCAGTCTGTTGGGCTTTAATCTTATCGGGATACTCAGCTAATGTAAAATATTCCTGATCTACATTTTTAAATAATATAAAGTCTTTAGCCTTTTCATAAAACTTATCTTCTGTAAGCATTCCATACTTAACAAACAATTCTATGCTAGGCCATTTTCCTTCGTAAGCTTTTCTATCTTTTTTAAATAGTTCTTCTAATTTGTCTGCTACTTTTTTGGTGATGTATGTATTAATCTTCTTCACATTGCTATCAGCCTGTAGATAACTTCTAGATACATTGAGTGGAATATCCGGAGAGTCTATGACACCATGCAACAGCATTAGAAACGGTGGCACAATATCTTTTACTTCTTCCGTAATAAATACTTGCTTGGCATATAACTGTATCTTGTTTGGATGATGTTCTAACTTATCTGGAGATTGAGGAAAGTAAAGTACTCCTGTGAGGTTAAATGGATAATCCACATTTAAATGAATCCAAAACAAGGGTGCTGCCGAAAAAGGATACAGTTCTTTATAAAAATTTAAATAATCTTCGTCTTTAAGCTCACTGGGCGACTGGGTCCATATAGGTTGCGTATTGTTAATAACCTGCCCATCAAACTCAATTTCTACAGGTAAAAATTTACAATATTTATTTAGGATCTCTTTAATTCTTGCTTTTTGTAAGAATTCTTCTGAATCAGCATTTAGGTGAAGTACTACATCCGTACCTATTTCCTTTTTAACCGCCTTTCTTAATTCAAAAGTAGTACTGCCATCACAAGTCCAGTGAACTGCTTCTGCGTCTTTTTGATAAGACTTAGTAATGATATCTACGCGATCTGCTACCATAAAAGCAGAATAGAATCCAAGACCAAAAAAACCGATAAGTTGCTGTTGTTGACCTTTATCTTTATATTTTTCTACAAAAGCCGTAGCACCTGAAAAAGCAACTTGGTTGATATACTTTTTAATCTCCTCCACTGTCATCCCCAACCCTTGGTCGCTAATCGTAAGTGTCTTTAATTTTTCATTGATCGTGACCTTGATAGGAGCTTGTATGACATCTCCATCATATTCACCAAATGAAGCAAGCTGTTTTAACTTCTGGGTAGCATCAACTGCATTGGCTACTAGCTCTCTTAAAAAAACTTCATGGTCTGAGTATAAAAATTTTTTGATGATGGGAAATATGTTTTCACTGTGTACAGATATGGTACCTTTTTCTTGCATAGTTATATTCTTTAGAGTGTTAGGTTATAGCGATAATTTATCAAAAATTATTCCAAAAATTTATATAAGCTAAGCATCACCTAAATGATGTCAACATGACATATAATAGAGTTTTTTCAAAACCAAGAATTTTGTTTTCTGGGTAGGAAGGAATTTGTGAGGAACCGGAGTTGTGGTGTCGGGAGCCACTCCCGACACTCAAATGTGTCAGGGCTGGGGCCCTGACACACACTTACTGACGAACCCAGGGGACGAAAGACGAAGGTTTTGAAAAAACTCTAATGTCAGTTTTGTAATTCCATCTTTAAAAATTTAGCCGTGTAACTATCCGGATAATTAGCAATTTCTTCCGGGGTTCCTTGTGCTATGATTTGCCCACCTTGTTCGCCCCCCTCTGGCCCCATGTCAATAATATAATCTGCTACTTTAATAATATCCAGGTTATGTTCTATAATGAGCACCGTATTTCCTTTATCTGTCAATTTGTTTAATACATCTAATAGATGTTGTATGTCTTGAAAATGTAAGCCTGTTGTAGGCTCATCCAATATGTACAAGGTTTTCCCCGTATCTCGCTTAGCTAACTCAGTAGCCAATTTCACCCTTTGAGCTTCTCCACCCGATAAGGTAGTAGCTGGCTGGCCTAGCGTTAAATAACCCAATCCCACTTCCTCAAGGATCTGGATAATTTTGCGGATACTCGGGTACTTATCAAAAAATTCTACCGCATTACTAATCGTCATATCTAATACATCAGAAATAGATTTACCTTTGTACTGTACTTCTAATGTTTCCCGATTATAGCGTTTACCTTGACAGGTCTCACAATGTACGTACACATCCGGTAGAAAATCCATTTCTATAACGCGCATCCCTCCTCCCTGACAAGTTTCACATCTACCACCACTTACATTAAAAGAAAATCTACCAGGCTGATACCCTCGAATTTTAGCTTCTGGCAATTGAGTAAACAAATTACGAATGCTTGAAAAGACATTGGTATAAGTAGAAGGATTAGAACGTGGGGTTCTACCTATCGGTTTTTGATCGATCTCCACAACTTTATCTAAATTCTTTAAACCCTCTATAGATGTATATGGAAGAGGTATAACAGATGACTTATATAGATATTTTTGTAAAATAGGATATAATGTCTGATGGATGAGGGTAGATTTACCACTACCAGAAACGCCTGTAATACAAATTAGTTTACCTAAAGGTAGATTAAGTGTAACATTTCTAAGATTATTTCCTGTACAACCCGATAAAGTTAGGAATTGTCCATTTCCTTTTCTTCGCTCAGTAGGGACAGCTATTCGACGTTTCCCAGCCAGAAATTCGGCTGTCATACTATCCTGCTTTAAAAATGCTGATGGTGTACCTGCTGCCACTACCCTACCCCCATTTTTCCCGGCACCAGGCCCAATATCTAGGATATAATCTGCATGCAACATCATATCCTTATCATGCTCTACCACCATAACCGAGTTACCTAAATCTCTCAAATCTTTCAATGCTTGTATTAAACGCACATTATCTCGCTGGTGTAAGCCGATACTAGGTTCATCCAAAATATAGAGCACACCCACCAGTTGGGTACCTATTTGTGTAGCAAGCCTAATTCGTTGTGCTTCTCCTCCTGAGAGCGTTTTTAAAGGTCTATTTAGAGATAAATAATACAATCCTACATCTAGTAAGAAGTTCAGCCTTTTTTTAATTTCTTTAAGCAATTCTGCAGCTATCAACTGTTGCCGCTGGTCTAGCTTAGGCATCAGCTCCTCTAAAAAAGCATATAACTGCCGTAGGTTCATATTAGCCAACTCAGCAATATTTTTATCAGCTATTTTAAAGTATAATGAGACTTTTTTAAGCCTAGCTCCATTACATTCAGGACATATCACCTCCCGCTTATAAGATTCTTGAGTTGATCGTTCCTTAGCACTTAGCTTATCTGATTCGGTAGTTAAAAATGCAATTATTCCTTCAAACTTAAGAACGCCTTCTTGTTCATGTACTGAAGATTCTGATTCGTTGATTTCTTTTGGGCCATATAGGATCGTATCTAGTAACCTTTGGGGAAGATCTTGAACAGGAGTATCTAATTCTACCTGATAGTATTTGAATAATTCTTTGATAAGTTTAAAAATTCCTGTATTTGATTCAGGACCTATTGGTAAGATTGCCCCTTGTCGTATACTCAACTTTTTATCAGGAATAATGGCGTCTAAATCAACCTCTGATATGATTCCCAATCCTTCGCAAATAGGGCATGCTCCATATGGAGAATTAAAAGAAAAAGTATTGGGTGCGGGCTCATCATAAGAAAGGCCTGTAACAGGATCCATAAAAGATTTAGAAAAATAATGGATCTTTCCATTTGATTCCTGCAACATCGCTACCCCTTTACCGTGTTGTAAAGTAATATGTAAGGAATTTCTCAGCCTTTGGATATCTTCTATATCCACGAATATTCGATCAATAACAATTTCTATATCATGGATTTTATAGCGATCTACTTGCATTTTAGATGTCAAGTCTTTGATTTCGCCATCTATTCTCACCTTAGAAAACCCCATGCTACTAATCTGCTGAAAAAGTTCTCTATAATGCCCTTTCCTACCCTTTACTACTGGAGCAAGTAACGAAATCTTCTTGCCAACAAATTCACGAAGTAAGTGATTCTCAATTTGTTGCTCTGTTTGCTTAACCATTTTGTGACCACTGGCATACGAGTAGGCATCTGCTACTTTGGCAAATAGTAATCGTAAATAGTCATAAATCTCTGTAACTGTACCTACGGTAGAACGCGGATTTTTAGAAGTTGTTTTTTGCTCAATAGCAATCACAGGACTTAACCCATTAATTTTATCTACGTCTGGACGTTCTAGTTCTCCTATAAAGGAACGAGCATAGCTAGCAAAAGTTTCTATATAGCGCCGCTGACCTTCTGCATAGATGGTGTCAAAAGCTAATGATGATTTACCACTTCCACTAAGTCCGGTAATAACCACTAGCTTATTTCTAGGAAAAGTCACATCAATATTTTTGAGATTGTGTTCTCGTGCACCTAATATTTCTACCTGGTCGTACATGTAGTGATGCTGTACCACTTTATCTAACTGTATCTCTTTTGAGGGCATTTTCTATAAATAGTATATTCCGTTGAATCTCATAAAGTTAGGTAAAATGAAGCATATAATTATCTAAACCTAATCAAGCATAGCAATAATTACCTACTTTAATTTGTTAACCCCTTAGCCCATGGTTTGTGACTCACAAACCATGCTTATTGGTTCAATTAAAGGAAAAATAAAGTAAAAAAAGACGAATAAATATGATATAAACAATAGTAGAAATAAAAAGTGCCTAATAATAACTTAATTCATATGACACAACTAGTGCACCCAATCATTAATTTTGCCTCTTGAGAAATATTTAAAAAAACCTTTTTAGATATAGATAAACTCCAAAGCTAAACATCTAAATCTGTATAAACCAGAAAGATTTACAATATATAAACATACATAAGATATGTTTTTAAAGATCATCATTCTTAAAATTAAAAATTTAAATTTTTATTTATTATTTCTAATATTCTTCTTAGAAAGCTGCAATGAAAATGATTCTATTCAGTCTAGGCCTGATAATAATAATTTGCAGTTACTAGCAGTTGATTCTAAACCATCAAGGCAAAAAGAAAAAAATACGAATACGAATACCAATACCCATAGAGCAACTAAAGCGATTACTAGGCGTTGTCCTAAAGAAAACCCTATGTCTGTAAGTGACTATCAAAAGGATTTAGCTAACAAAGCAAAAAAGCAAGTATCCAATTTAATAACCAACTGGTTAGATTTCTCAAACGAGGATATAGAAGATAACTCCGCAAGGACAAACTTTACATTTCCATTTAATGATTTTTACTTTCAAATTTGGCTAGGTGATTGTCATAGGCAACAGGCTAAATCAGTATTAAAAAACTCATTTTTTAAATTATACCATTTGCAACTCGCTCTTGAGTATTACAATCAAGCTGCTTCTAAAAAGCATATACAAATACAAAGCGAGCCAGTACATTAATTTGGCTAAGAATAAATTAATCTTATAATTAACATGATCCAGTCTGAAAATCGCACCTATACAGAAATCTTAGATTTCTGGTTCTCCAATGAAAATAAAGAAAGATGGTTTGGTAAAGACGAGAAGTTTGATAACCTAATTAGAGAGAGATTTTTAACTCTTTATGAACAAGCAGCACAAGGTATGCTGGATAATTGGAAACAAACCCCTGCAGGCATTTTAGCGTTAATCATCCTCTTAGACCAATTCTCTAGAAATATGTTTAGAGGTGATCGAAGAAGTTATGCTACAGATCATCAAGCTTTGTCTCTTGCTAAAGAAGCAATTAATAAAGGTATGGATAAAAAGTTATCTGAATCTCAAAGAAAATTTATCTATATGCCTTTGATGCATAGTGAAAATTTAGAAGATCAACAGTTAAGCGTACAGCTTTTTGCAAACGACACCTTGACTTATTTCTATGCAACAAGACATATGGAAATTATAAGAAAATTCGGCCGATTCCCTCATCGAAATGCAATATTAGGCAGAAAATCAACCAACGAAGAATTAATATTCTTGAAAGAATCTAATGCTTCTTTTTAACAAATCACTTTCAGATATTTCTTCAGAATTTTAAATACTATATTAACCTAAGTTGCTAGTAGTATAATAGGTTTCTTGCATAAGCTGTCATTTATATTAAGTATATTAGAGTTCTTGCATAACCGTCGCCTTAAGTCCTCTGGGCTCGTCAGTAATTTGCTCAAAATCCTCATTTACTGAAGTAAACTCCGGTTTCTCACAAATTCCTTCCTGCCCAGCAAACTCAATTCTTGGTTATGCAAGAACTCTATTGTTATTTATTTATGTTTGCTAGTAATAATCCTGGATCGCTTCGGCATTGCCTCGCGATGACAGCCTTCCTACATGGTCTAGTAATGACCAAAGCGGAGCCACAAAGTGTCATTGCGAGCATGAGCGAAGCAATCCATGTAAGACATACTTACATGTAACTAGCAACTTGGGTTATATTAAGGAAATACTCCATTCACCTGGGTAATGATCCACATTCAAAGAACGTCTTTGCATTAACAGGTGATTAGTCTCATCTATCAGATATAAATGGACTGCCCGATGAAGAAAACCAAATTGATGTACTTCTTTTCTGGAAGAGCGTTGTCCGGTGAAATTACCATATTCATCTAAAACATCGATCAGAGCGGGATCAGTAAGCGTTCACGCCTATACAAAAAAAAGTAAAAATAAATGGCTATTAAAGATAAAAGGTTTACCTTAATTACCTATTTAAGGTGTAAAGTTAGCCTAGCATATCTTGATGAATCAAGAACTTAAAGCAATCATTGAACAACTAAGAG
>Ga0209915_1002189_pt1 | contig 22291 bp, 17 predicted proteins | sample ThiBiot_750_plan_FD_183952 | JGI IMG/M metagenome (GOLD analysis project Ga0209915, IMG submission 183952) | Wastewater bioreactor microbial communities from Cape Town, South Africa - Thiocy_cont_750_plan (SPAdes) | ecosystem: Engineered > Bioreactor > Thiocyanate-remediating > Anaerobic-Aerobic... | reverse complement strand
CTGGTGTTGTTGTTGTTGTTGTTTCTGTTGTTCCAGTTCCAGGTGGTGTTGTTGTTGTTGTTTCTGTTGTTCCAGTTCCTGGTGTTGTTGTTGTTGTTGTTTCTGTTGTTCCAGTTCCTGGTGTTGTTGTTGTTGTTGTTTCTGTTGTTCCAGTTCCAGGTGTTGTTGTTGTTGTTGTTTCTGTTGTTCCAGTTCCTGGTGGTGTTGTTGTTGTTGTTCTTGCTGTTCCAGTTTCTGGTGTTGTTGTTGTTGTTTCTGCTGTTCCAGTTCCTGGTGGTGTTGTTGTTGTTGTTCCTGCTGTTTCTATCGTGGTAGTCGTTGTGGTTGTATTTCCTGGTGCCGACTCTAGAAAATACACAACTTGATTCAGTTATTTCCATAAATATAAATCATAGATTTTAGTAAGAAAAAAAATGTGTCGAATAGTGTTTACCTGGAGGTTTAGTTAATGCAATTGGAAGGGCAATAAATAAAACTATCATAGTAACCATTACACCGGTTAATGCCATCGCAATAAAAAATCGCTTAGTTCCGACTGCTCGGTACCAAGATGTTATCATCGCACATCTATTCATATATAAACAAAAAGAAACATTATCTTACTAATAGAAGACATCATATATATAATTTCAATGGAAATGTTTAAAATCTAAAATTAATCGATTTATTTCTTACCCCATCGCCATGATGATAGTGTATACTCTTAACTAGAATCGAATAAAATAATTCAAAGTTTTTTTTTTTCGATTTCAATGTGAATATATAAAATATATATTTAATGCAAATAAAAGAATGTGATAGAATTCATACTACCAACACCTTCAAACTTAATCCACGACAAAATATATACTGACAAAAAAAATGTAACAAGTGATATGTACAGACATCCCTGATTGTAGATATCAAATTATATTTTGTTGTTATATTGTTACGAATACTATAACTTTAAATCATTAGTCCTTCACATCCTTTAAAAGGAAATTCGAAACGATTTATATTTATTTTTATTATTATAAAACATTGGCTGATTACTTTCTTCTTCTCCTAGTTCTTCAAGAATATGCTTATTTACACAAAGTCAATGTACATTATTTTTTGACAATAGTCGTTCGCAGAGTACAATTCAGAATGAAGCGTATTATTGTTAGTACGCATTGTACATCCAATCATGTAGCACGGTACACAATAATACTTAAACAAACATTTCTTGGCGTGTGTAGGTGCGTCAACATAGCCTGATAGTATTCTCTATGAATCCTTAACATGTATATTCTTTGTCTCAAAATAAAAAAAAAATAATCATAATCAAAACAAATCAAATTGGGTTTCTTGTATTTAATGTGATTTTTTTATTGAATAGGAATAAATCTACCCTGTTTTTATTCATTTCATTTGACATAAAATAAATTTTCGAACGTCTATATATATCAAATGCTTATTAAATGTTTCTGCTTACTACTCGTTCTATCATTTACTCAAAGTGCTCATTTCAATGGAGGATCTATCACATGGTTCCCAGTTGATCCTACGACGAACTCATCGCCAGTTATAATCACTTTAGTACAATCGTATTCATGGACGTATGCTAATGTTATATGTGCACCAAATGTTCCTGCATCAACAGGAAATTCGATCTATCGTACGATTAATTTAACATGCGTTGCAAATTGTACAACCGACGGTGGTTATTCGACAAAACCAGTTAGTATTGCAACTGATTGTATATTGGCCAGTGCTTCTGTTGGCGTAATGTACAGTCAACGTGCTGTGAATATTAGTCTTACGGCTAATGCACGTTTTACGATTGCATATAAAAGTTCTGGTTGGAGACAATTAGGGAATACAAATAAGGCAAATGCTGACTGGTCAATAGTATCATTGATCGATATTCGGAAACGTCCCGATGGACTAATTAATACACCACCATCATCATCAGTTGCTTCGCCTCAATTTGTTATTCCTGGTAAAACTACACAACTCAAAGTTCCAGTTACGGATGTGAATGTAAACGATGATTTACGATGTCGATGGGCTACTAAATCAACAAACAGGTTTTTATTCTTGAATATGTAATTATTTCGCATGACAAAAATTTCCTTGTTTTTCTTTTTTAGTTCAACTGGTGCTGATGAATGTGCTGATGTCTGTTATCCTAGTGGATTACCTGCGGGTACATCTATATCTGATTGTGTATTGACTTTTACTGGTGTGACTCCTGGAGCTTGGTATGCTATATCATTACAAGTAAACGATTCATTTCAATTCGTATAAAACTATTTATAATTTTTATGTTCATTTCGTATAGGTGGAAGATTACTATGATATATCAAGTACGACAGCAATGAGTTCTGTTCCAGTTCAATTTCTAGTTTATGTTATGGCTAATTTATTTTGTACAGATGAACCTACGTTTCTTCCACTCACAGATTGCTTTGAGGTTCAAGTTGGCAGATTAGTTAATCTTTCACTTTTTATTATGAATCATTGTAATCGAACAAAATCAATTATTACAGATGTTATTGACACAATAGGTATTACAGGATTGACACTAGGTAATGTTACAAATTCAACAACAAATGCGTCGTTATCGTATGTCAATCTGAAATGGACACCACAGGCAAGTCAAATTGGTCATCAACAGTTGTGTGCAATTGCTTATACAAAGTTTGTTTCTCACGATTTCTTCAGAATGTTATAATACGATTGTTTTTATTGATTTAAGTGAGAAAGTACAATCGGAAGAATATTGTGTAACATTTATTGTGCAAGCTCAAAGTGATTTTTGTCAGACAACAACCACAACAACAACTACGACAACCAGTACAAGTACAACAGAGACTTCTACAACAACATCAACATCAGAAACAACAACATCAACTACAACAAGTACAAGTGCAACAACTTCGACAACAACAACTACCGATACAACAACGTCAACTAGTACTACGACTACGGATACAACAACGTCTAGTGCAACAACTGCAACTACAACGACAACAACAACTACCGATACAACAACGTCAACTAGTACTACGACAACGGATACAACAACGTCTAGTGCAACAACTGCAACTACAACGACAACAACAACTACCGATACAACAACGTCAACTAGTACTACAACTACTGACACAACAACGTCTACTTCAACAACTACAAGCTCAACAACAACATCGAGCTCATCAACTACCAGTACCACAAGCACGACAACGTCAACAACAACAACTGAGACCACAACAACATCGACTAGCACTACAACTACTGACACGACAACGTCTACTTCAGAAACTACGAGCTCAACAACAACTACGACGTCAACGACAACAACTACATCGAGTTCGACAACTACTAGTACGTCTACGACAACAACAGTAACAACGGTGACAACAGCAACCACGACTTCAGCCACGTAAGCAACAAACATATGCTTCAATGTGAATGATTTTCTTTGGTTTATTTTTTAGAACTACAACACAAACAACAAATATTGCAAAGACAAGTTTGTTATTTTGATTTATATATTTTATCATATTATTTTATTTCTCGATTACAGCTTCAGATCCAATCAATATTCCATTAATTGTTGGTCTTTCATTAATAGCTCTACTAGTTGCACTATGTGGATCCTTCTGGTGTTTCTACTATTACCGATGGTAAAACTTTTGTTTTTCATTTTGTCTTACGAAATTATTTATAAAATATTTCACAGTTCACCAGCTAAACGACGTCAATTTCAACGCCGATTAACCTTAAAATACAAAAAAGGACCGTATGAAGTATCGGATAAGAACATGACACAGTCCATCGATATTAGTAGTAATCACGTACGACCTTTGGATACATCAACATGTGACAATCGAACAAGTGTTATTAGCGAATCAATACCGAGTGAAAAAGAGAAACGTCCGAAATCCAAACATTCTGCTGTCAGTGTTTGTCCAGTGAATAGACTACCTAGTGCTGCACCTTCACAGACAAAAAATGAATTAAATGACATAAAATTGAACTCAGCATCACTACATAAAACAACATGTCAAACAACATCAAAACCTGATCACTATCAATCGAATGATGATGTTTCAAGTGAAATAAAACCAAACACAGTTCGACGACGAATTTCAAATGCATTCAGTGCTGTATTGATTACTAAGATCAAAAAACCATCGGGCAATAATAATATGAAAAATAGAAATGGACCAATACGAACATCAATTCAACGTAAAAAAACTGCTGTTCAACAATTTTCAACAGAATAATCCTAAGAACAATTCTTTGCTATCCTATCCTATCCGCTACTAACATTTTCTCAATAAATTGTGAAATCTTTTATTCATTAAGTATAAAAAAATTATCGTGGCATGCATTCTTTACTCATGTCTTTATCTGGAAGACGATTTTCCAACCATTGAGCAATTGTGTCTATTGAACACATTGTTTGTTCACAAGCTAAAATTTTCAAATAAATACACTTGATTGAAAATGATGAGACAAAAAACACGAACGTGGTAATTTGATTGGATATGTTTTATAATCTGTTGTTGAATTCATGTATTCAACTTGAAGGAAATATGCATTTTTGTCTATTCAAAGAAACGAAGTTTTAGGAGAAGATGCTTTTTTCAAATGGTTTTACTCGATGAATAATATAAATCAAAAAATAAACTACTGCAATACGGTGGTTGATGAGTAGCATTTGCTTGAAAGAACGATAAAACAGCGAAGATACCTGCATCATGCTGAAAAATAAAAGTATACAAAGATAAAGAAAAATGAAAATAGTTCGTATACTCCTGAATAGACTTTTGCTTTGTAATTATAGGATTTATTGTAAATATGATTTTGTATATCAGTCATAATGTCACTAATTATTGGACCTCCGATAAGTCGATTGACTTCCGTTGAATTAAAAAGATAATAGAACGACAAATCAGCTATTTCTTGAAGTTGAGCAACAACCGATGCATTTGCCCATGATCCACTCTTGTTATACAAAGCCTATATATTCTCGAAATAAGTTTTTTTTTTAAAGAAAATGATATGAAAAAGTATACTTCGATAATAATACTGTCTGAAAGAATCCATGCTACGAATAGATCATCGACTTTTGTTTCTGTCCAATGTTCTAATTGATCGAAAAAAGGCTTAAGAAGAAAAAAAAAGATATAGCAAGATCGAATGAGGGAATGATACTCGATATTGTCGGCTTATGTTTTGTATCAATTCACTATGCTCGATTTGTTGAACAAGCTGAAAGAAATATGGACAATCAGCAACACCCATCACCTAAAGAGAATACAGAATTTTGAGGGTGTTATGAATTTCAATCTTAAGATTCGAAATTGACATAATCAATTGTCTGTGGAACAGTATGAACAGGAATCGGTTGCCATGGAAGATCGATTGGCCATTGATTTTCGTTTTGTTCGAGTTCGGCTAGAATTTTATTTAATTGACTTTCTGATGTCGTATAGAAACCAAGTAGATTCGAATAAGCAGACATTAACGTTCGATCATAATCTGAACTTCGAATGTAGATCTTTTAACGAAAAAAAAAACGTGAGAAGATTTTTTTACGATTTCTTTAAGAAAATAGAACAATAACAACTTCGGATGCAACATAGGTCGAATTAAGTAATTGAGAATATCGTTGACGAAGATAATTTCCCAAACGAATGTGTTGAATTTGTCCTCGAAGAGTCAATTGACCGAAACCATTTCGCCAGAATGACTCATTAACTAGACTTGTTGGATACGCAAATGTAGGTGAACGGTCTCCATGACGATACATCTTTTATAAGACAAAGAATAAAAATATATGTATATCACACAAATTTGAAAAAATATATTCATACAAAATGCGTGCTAACAAGTTCGAATTCGTCTTGAAAACATGAAACTTGAATAAGAAACAAGCAGAAGTATATCACTCGTATCATTGCTAACGTGAAAAGAAAATGGTTGTGTTTTTATTTTTTATTTTATATGATATTTAAAAAGAGTAATCTGTAGAACGGAGGACAAAGATAAGTGTGCATTATATTAAGTAAAGGTCGTTTTCTCCTCAACGTAAAAGCATTTTATTTTGATCTATATTGTGTAGAAGAAAGTTCATGACCATAAACAAAATCCCAAATATCTTCGAGCGATATTTTTCTATTGAAATATTGTAATAATCGTATGAACCATCCGATGATAAGACAATAAATGAACATTTTTTGAAAATAAATCAAGTCATGAAGATAATCTCTGGGCGGCGGCATTGTTTCTCTAATTTTTTTTCTAAATTTGCTTTGTAGTTTGTCTCAATGACTAGTAAAATAAGTATTTGCAGGAACTTTGCTGTATTCAATAATATTCGTGATGCAGTTATGGGTCTTCTCACTAGACTGACAGTTAAGTAACTGATATCATTCAAGATAATTGGAATAACGGTCGCCACCATAAATGCCTCCCACCACATCGCTATAAAGTTTGGCAGATTTCTGGATAATTGATATTTATGATAGAAGTCAGTGTCATTGGTTTGCAAAGCATGTATCGATATTTTCAGTTCAGTATATGTCGTTGTTAAATAATATGTTGTGATAAATGTTGAAAAAGTCAAATGTGAAAATCTAACAGACAATCTCGATGTGATTATACTATCATTAGTAGTCGAAGTCATCAGAGATATTTTCGTTTGAATGAGGAAGAACGCTTACTAATGATGACTATTTTATTTGTTCGTTACGCATCAATTAACAGGTTTTTTTCCTACAAAATATATCGCAATACTTAGACTTATGAGTAATTGAGAATAAAAAAAAGTATATATTTATTATTCTTTTTTATCTTTGGCAGTATCCACTGGTTTGTTTTTCCCATCGACATATTGAAATATCGGTACAAAAAAACCAATAATACTCAAAGTAAAAATAATCCATTGAAAAAAATTCAATTGCTTTGCTAAGTCTTTCGATGGCGTTTGAATGAATTGACTTTCTAATGGCAGTATTTGCGTAAATGCAATATATAATGCAGTAAACACTTGTATTGCCTTTACAATATCTAAGAAATTTCGTTTGATCGTTGCTTGTTTTGTAAACATTTCGATTAAAGAAATAATAGAAGTAACGAATGATAGAAGAACCATTAGATTTCCAAAGATTTGCCAATATTTCCATATGGGTGCTTCTCGTTTGAATAATAAATATCCACGATAGGCTTCAGCTTTATTTTTATCTTGTGAAACATATGTCGATAAACTTAATTCAATTAATTGAACCGATAAAAAATATGTCGAGAAAAATATTGCCACAGTCAATTGCGAGGCAGTAACCGATGCTTTCCAAGGTTTCGTTGCTGTTGACATGGGGTTTTTTTTTCGTCCGAAATATGTAAACGAAATATTTTCGTTATCTTGTTTTTATGGTAAAGAAATGTTTGTTTTTCTTCTTCTTATTGGCTCGTATTTGTGCACATGGTTGTTAGTGTTTTTTCCTATTGACACACATAAGATCGAACTTGAGTGCAAATATCGAGGTTATTCTTGTATAATTCACGATTGTAATTAAGATGAAAAAAAATTTAAGTTTTCACGTGCTATCGACGTAAACTGCTAGAATTTTATTTACTTCATATCAAGTTTCATTTTTAAAATATATGCTGTCATTTATTCATGCTCATTAAACGCACATATGATAATTTTCTTTTGTATTCAAAACTTTCCTTCATACAGCACATTAGACACAATAAATAAGCTTGATTAGAACGCGGAAAATAATCTACAAACTATATTTAAAGTTTAAATGAATACCAGCTGCTTTAATTATAGGGAAATGAAGTATAGAAATCTTTTTTTGTGCTGCCTTTCAGATTTTATTTTTCTCACTTTTTAAACACACCTACATGTTTCCAAGTAATCCACTAACACAAATCGATGGATATGTTATTTTAATAAGTTTTGGAATATTCTTTTCGCTTACTATGGTTGCAATAACACTCTGCTTACAAAAATATAATGGTGAAAATCGAATGTCAACAGAAACATTTTTGACAGCGAACAGACGAGTTCAATCGGGTCTCATTGCATCAGCTATTGTCTCATCATGGACATGGGCGGCAACTCTTCTACAATCGAGTTCAGTTACTTATTCGTACGGTATATCGGGAGCATTTTGGTATGCCAGTGGTGCAACAATTCAAATAATTCTATTTTCAATAATTGCAACTGAATTTAAACGTCGAGCTCCATTTGCTCACACATTTTTAGAAGTCATTCGTGCTCGATACGGTTGTGCAGGTCACATTGTTTTCATCATATTTTGTTTATTTACAAACGTTCTTGTAACAGCAATGTTACTAACTGGTGGTTCAGCTGTCATACATTCGTTAACCGGAATGCATGTGGTTGCTGCATGTTTTTTATTACCATTAGGAACCATCATTTACACATTACTAGGCGGTATTCAAGCAACAATTTTGACATCCTATGTTCATACAGTTATTATTCTGTTAATCATTTTAGCATTTTCCGTTGTTACTTTTCAAACTTCACCGATGTTGGGTTCGTTTTCGGCAGTTTACGATTTACTTGTCAATGCAAGTTTAACACATCCTGTCGATGGAAATGCTCGAGGTTCTTATTTGACATTAGCATCACGAGATGGTGCAATATTTTTTCTTATAAATATTGTCGGTAATTTCGGAACAGTCTTTCTCGATAATGGCTATTATAATAAAGCAATTGCAGCTTCGCCAACATCCGTTGGATTAGGTTATATACTCGGTGGATTAGCTTGGTTTGCTGTACCATTTCTAACAGGTACGACAATGGGACTTGGTGCAATTGCTCTCGAAACAAATCCTGCCTTTCCAACATATCCAAATCGTTTGGATCCAGAAGATGTTGCTGCTGGTTTAACGCTGCCGACGACTGCAATTACTCTTCTTGGTAAAACTGGAGGCATCGCAAGTTTTATTATCATATTCATGGCTTGTACAAGTGCCATGTCGGCACAATTAATTGCTGTTAGTTCGATTGTTTCATTCGATATCTATCGAACCTATTTCAATCCAAGAGCAACGGGCAAAAAATTATTTTTCGTTTCTCATCTATCGATTCTCGTGTTCGTTTTTATTATGAGTGTATTCTCGATTGGTTTATATTATATTTCAGTTAGTTTAGGTTATTTGTATACAATGATGGGCATACTCATATCGAGCGCGGTTTTACCGGGTACACTCGTACTTCTATCGAAGAAACAAAGTAAATTAGCTGTTTGTCTATCTCCGTTAGCAGGCGTCGTCTGTTCGATTCTATCATGGTTGTTAACAGCGAAGTATTTGTTTGGCAAAGTCAATCTTCAAACAAGTGGATCTAATTTACCTATGCTCGTCGGAAATCTTGTGGCGTTATTAAGTCCGATTCTATTCACACCTTTGTTTACATTTATCAAACCGGATGAAGTTCCATATGATTTTGTTTCAATGAGAGCTATTGAACTCATTGATGATGGCATACGAAACCGAACGAAGATCAATGATGAAGAACTGGAACATTCAATTACTTGTCTCATAGAAAAATCTCGACTGATTCGATTCATAGCAATTAGTTTAACAATATGTTTGATTATTATTTGGCCATGGCCGTTGTATGGATCATCGTATATATTTACTAAAACAATCTTCAGTGGTTGGATTATATTTGCAATGATTTGGATTGTAATTGCGTTTATTATTGTTGGAATTTATCCACTTGTACAAAATTTTCAAACAATTCAATCTGTTTTAAGATTGATCTATTTTGATTTTGCAGCATTTGGAGAAGAACAATTCGATGAAATTTATCAAGGTATAACGAATATTTTTCAACGAAGAAATCAAATTAATTCGAATGAACGCATTTGAAAATATTTTATTTTTTATTTACGAAAGTATATTCTATCTGTTTGCAGAAGGAAGAAAGAGAAGTGAGAATATATGATACGATATTTGCACAGTTTGCGAAAATTACACGAAATGGGAAAAAATTGTCAGACTGGGGTTTCTTTGAGTGGAGAAAAAATAAATTACCTGCGAGATTAATATAAAATGCGTGCCTAATAGGCGAGAAATTCTATTCAACTACGCATTCACACTTCTTAAGCACCGATGGCAACAAACAATATACCACAAATAGAAAATTATGATTCTGATTATGATTCTGACAATGAGACAACATTGTATAAAGGCGGTCAATCACGTCGAAAATTTGACTGTAGAAATGGATTGAAATGTTTGAAGCTTGATTGTCCATTCGATCATCCAACCGGATGGAAACCATGCAGAGATGGCAAGGATTGCGAAGACTATGATTGTAAATCCACGCATCCATTCCAACGAAAAAAACGTTGCAACTTCGGTATTAAATGTAAAACACGAGGATATAGCTGCCGTTTTCTTCATCCTGTCATTCATGCAAATTCATGTCCAACTGGGGTTCAATGTATGCTGTGGGACTGTCAAAATTGGCATCCAAAAGATCGTCCAGGACTTTGTCCCTATCGCACAGCATGTTGTAATTCCAAATGTACACTTTTACATCCATCTGACAGAACAATGTGTGAGAATGATATCGATTGCAATGATTACGACTGTGAGCTCAATCATTCTCCAACTCGGCCGACTCGCTGTGAACACGGACGGTCATGTGACAATTATCACTGTCAGTGTCTACATCCAAACGATTGGGATCCATGCGAACAAGGTCGTGATTGTGATAATGCTGATTGTCCTCATGCTGTACATCCACCAGATCGTGTTTTGCCGATACTTAAATCTTTTGAACAACGTCACATCGATCGTGAACGTGCTGGATTACCAATTTTAGCTATTAAAGATCAATTCTGTCGACGATTAGAAAATGAACGAATTCTTGTCATAACAGCGGAAACAGGTAGTGGAAAGAGCACACAATTGCCTCAATATCTCGCTGAATATTTCGGTGGTTTGATCGTTTGCACTCAACCTCGAGTACTTGCAGCTGTTGCTTTGGCACGACGTGTCGCTGAAGAATACGATGGTACATCGGTGGGCTATAATGTTGGCTATCGTGTTGGTCATAGTAGCATGGGCAAAGACAAAAATCGAGTGCCCGGAAATGATATTCTATTTATGACGGATGGAACATTCATTCGAGAGAGTCAACTAAATATTGACATAATGGATATGAAAGTATTAATGATTGATGAAGCACATGAACGAACACTGAACACTGATATCGTCTTGGGAATAGCTAAACAAATGTTAGATACACAACCAAAGGACTTTTATGTGGTTATTTCTTCGGCGACGATTGTAGCCGAAGATTTTCTTAGATTTTTCGGAAAATCTGATGTTGAACCGCTGAATGTTCTTGGTCGTACCTATGACGTCGATGTTGAATACGCCGGTCAAAATAAACGTCTACCAATCGAAAATTATGCTGTGTCCATAGTTCGCAAGGAATATAGTCACTACGAAGGAAATATATTGGTATTTTTACCAGGTCAAGCTCAAATCGATAATGCTGTTGAATTTCTCAATCGTCGACCTCTAGAAAACTGCAGGGTTTTCCCGTTGTATAGTGCTCTTTCACCGGAGGAACAAGATCTTGTACTTCGATTTGATGCAGGTCCCGATCATAATCAACGAATGGTTGTCTTCTGTACGAATATAGCTGAAACGTCATTAACAATCAACAATGTTCGATTAGTTATTGACTCGGGTCTCGTCAATGAAGCTCGATATGATTATGAAACTCAGCTCACTGTGATGGAATCTATGCGAATTTCTTCGGCATCGGCTGAACAACGAAGAGGCAGAGCAGGTCGAACGGCAAACGGCAATTGCATTCGTCTTTATAACGAGGTTGATTTAGTTGACCGTGATACAATACCACAAATACTTCGTTGTTCTCTCGATATAACTGTTCTTCAGCTTCTCAATTTGGACTTAGATCCATTTACATTTACATTTATGAATCGACCTGACGATGAAAGAATCCAGGCATCGTTTGATCTCTTGAAAACCTTAGGTTGCATAGACCGAACAGGTCATCTCAATGAACAAGGCAAACTATTTGGTAGACTTGGCATTGATCCACGTTATAGTGCATTTTTACTTGATGCTTATTTGAAACATAAGCCTATTCTCGAACTAGCAACGATTATTGTTGCTATATGCATAGCTCCCAGTTCTCCATTTGTCATCGAGGGCGAAACTGAGGAAGAAAAAGAATTAGCTCGAAATCGCGTCCAACAAAGTTCCCAACAATTCAAGAGTGATTTATTTCATATTGTTGAACAATACAAAACATGGCAAAGCATAGCGTTACTTGATCCCAAAACACATACTTGTAAGACATGTCACAAAACTTATGCTAAAGGTGAATTATGTGGGCCATGTCGAGCAGCATATAGTCGAACTCATTTACTGAATAACAAGATTTTCAATTATATCGAAAGTATGTCTGACGAATTACGGAACACAATTATTAAATCGGAAGCCTATTTGAATGCGAATACTTTGTCGGACGCAGATGAGAGTTTAATTATTGGTAAGATACTCGCCAAGCATTTTCCAGAACGATGTGGTCGATTACTTATACCTCCTGAGAAGAAGATCGATGCTCGCATGGATAAAAATAATTTACCTGCACGTCTCAGCGAGACAACTACTTTCTTACAAAGAAAATCTAATAATATGCATTTCATTGCTACGCTTTTATTAAAAGCGGTCTCTGGTAATTACATCATTGATCGATTACATCCACTTCCTGCACCAATAAATGATGAAAACTATATCAGATATTCTTTGTTGTGTACTCAAAAAGTGAGTACACTCTAAAATCGATCAGTGTGTCCGTCCGTTTACACGATAACTTTTGACAGACTCATCCAATTGTCATGAAATTTTGTACATAGAATGATCTCATCAATGTCTCACTCGAGTTCGAAGATGAGAATGATTCGTCAAGAAATGGCTGAGTTATAGCAAAAAAATGTCATCATTTCAGCCCATTTTATCGATATGTCTGCTAAGATTTTCTTTAAAACAAAAGCTATCAAGCTGAATTTTTGATATGCTGTACAACTTTTAATTCTTGAAAAACTGGTAAGAAAATATCGAGAAAAAATAGATACCTTCAAGATGATCCAAAGTTGAATGAATAGTACATTAAAACGTATTATATTGATAAGAATATCTATCTAGTAATAATCAGAACTCTATTCCAGATGAAATCACATAAAAAGTTTGCAGAAAAATTGAAATAAAAAATTTGGTCCACTGTATGCCTGAGGGGGAGTAGGGAAAAAGGTAGAGAAACATTTAGAGAAAAAAAATCCAAGAATCAGATAATAACAATCTTGATATTTTCTTACCAATTTCTCCAGGATTAAAAGTTGTATAACATATAAAAAATTCAGCTTGTTAGTTTTTATTTTAAAGAAAATGTTAGCAGACATATCGATAAAATAACTGAAAATTTTGGCATTTTGTGTCCATATTTACCTATAACATTTTTTGCAATAAAAAAGTTATAATAATTTCAATATGTCATTTTTTTCAGCTGTCGAAGTTCTATCTTTCGGTATATTACTTTGAGAAATCCATTGACTCGTTCGAAAGAATATTGAAATGATAGTTGATTATTATTTTGCGGAAGATATAAGAGATTGATCAAAAGTTGAGCTGAACTAACTTTTTCAGAGAACATCCAAATGAGTTAAAAATTTAGACTTAGTTGTTTCTAACCCTGCTCTTTCGAATGGGTAGATCAAATAAAAAAAGTAAAATTTTACCAGTGTCCCTGTTTCTTGGTCCTATCGTTGACCCTCTCCTAAGTCCTAAATTATGTATTTTTACTTTTTGAAGCACACATAACACTCGGATTTAAATCCGAGGTTTCCACATTTTTTATTTATTCAAAATATAAAGTTTCTTAATGTTATATCCTATCGTAATTCGTTGATTATAGGAATCTAGCTCATATTTTTGTGGAGTTCTGCAAGCGAATAGTGAAGTATGTATTTATCTTGTTACTACTGCTGACAATTATTATTATTTAGATTTGTATTATCGACAATACACTTGTCGAAGACCAAGATACCTCACTTGGTCATCCGCAGATTCGAGTAATAAAAGTAAGACGAGCATCTACACAAATATATGTCTATATACGTACTAAGCATCTTTGATCTTAACGCGAAGAATTCCTATCTATAACAAATTTGTTCTGAAACAATTTTAAAAACTTTTTCATGTTTAGGATCAGAACTGTACTGATCGCATCGCAGTTCAAACAGCATTCTCTTCTGACAATGATCTTATTCAACTAAAACTGATGGATAATATAGAGAAGATCATAAATGAAAGTAAGATTGATTAATCACTAGAAATACAAACATTTCTGTGTATCTGCTAGCTTTATATACTCAAAATACCGATATAGAACTGGATACGAAAATACAGGTCGTCTCCTTGCATATAAACTTACCATCCGTAAATTCATCAGAAACCAAACCCTACGAAGTTAAACCGTATAGCAAAGATTTACAGTGTGTGTCTTACATTTTATCAAACAAGAATAAAGGAAAAAGTTTAATCTATTTCGTTACACATGTTTCAAAAGGGGAATTTGTTGTACCACTGATTCATGATGATAGTTATGTTGAGCGTGTCTACTTATATTATGATTCTGATGATCAACATAAAACTGATTGGATGAGTAAGTATTCCAAAATTTCTGGTTCTTGGTCGTCACTCGACAAGATCGAAGAGCAATTGACAAAAGATATCAAATCGATGATAAAACGTCCAATAAAATGGACACGATCACAAGAACTCTTTCAAGAATTATGGGAACAAAAATCATCACTCTCCGACCAGAAGGCTATTGCTACTGCAAACAAAAACACATTTGATTCTTGCCAGATTATTGTACTATTCAGTGATGGTCATCAGAGATTTAATCTTTCTTATGGTTTCAAAGAATGCTCAACCTTCGATGAAATTCAACATTGCACCAATAACATCGACGAACTAGAGATATCTTCAGTCTTTATTATTATATGCGGAGTGACTGAGAATAATTTAAACTCTATTCAATCACTCTTGGATAAGCATTCTATACATGCAGCATATATTTTTCGTAGCCAAAAAGAACCACATTTTTCTGAACTATCTACATTATATCAAAACTTCAAATTAAGTGGAATATTTTCTTCTCACAGTGATCTTCTCGTACAACTCGCTGCTGATGTCTATTTCTATCGACAAATACCAAACAATACTCCGAAGATAACTTTCTTTAGAACAAATGTCGAGGTTCTTACGCATCTTAAAGAAGATGAGAAAGAATTTCTTCGTTATCAATTATTTTTTGAAGTTTTATCACAATATTCTCCTTCAATTTCAACTGATACAGAATCAGATCTGGCAAAATATACAACTATGACTGAATTCTCTTTTATTAATATGGAAATGCATCACGAAATAAATCACATTTACAAACAAAATGATCTTCGAACTATGTTAGAGTCAAAAATGCAAGAGGTCGTTCACATTAATGAAAAAATAAGATCATTATCATTAATTACATTATCGTCATCCAGAACTGTTTATCGTGCTCAACTTTTAATTGATGCCGATCTCAAAAGCATATCGGAAAATTCAACCATTTTATTTTCCATGTTATCTTACATTGTGGTATCGGAATCGTATCCGTCTGTAATCGAAATATGTCGCCGAATGATACGAAATGGTCTTACGGTGGTTTTACTTGAAATCAAACTCCTGCAAGGAGCATCAGCCTACCAACTTTCACCCAATTCAGATATCCTTATGTTACCTGTTGGTGCAATACTTCGATCAAAATCAATCAAACAGACTCCCGATAAGATTTTGCATATTGAAAGTATATATGGTGAAAATGCTATGAAACATTTTAAAGATCAACTTCATTTTGAAACTAAGAAAAATCTTACAACCGATACCATTAAGGATTATTTGGATACTCTTGACAAATTTAAAACAATCAGTGATCCTTGCAAATAAACGCCCAAGATTTTCATTCTAACAAATACTACAATCATTAGACTTCAATTGAATTGAACGAAGTATTTTGTTTGACTTGCGAAAAGATAAAGCTTGAAAAAGTGCGTATTATTTTAAAATTTTTTTTCTGGCATGTTTAAACTAATAAATAAACTGTATATCCACTATGAAATCTATAAATAACTTTATACCCCGATTGTGCTTCGTTTGTTTCAGATTATAATATTTTGTTTCTGAGTAAACAATGCCACAATCCAGTATAAATGATGTAACCTCTGAACATATTCGTGAGGCAATGGAAAAGCTTCGATTGAATCAATCGTAAGTTTAGTACCGTTATTTTTGTTTACGTTGATCAGATAAAATTATAGAACTACAACACAATTATCACCTTCATCGATTAATTTGGATTTGCTCTGTTTATGGTTTTATGATGAACAAGTGAAAAAAGATACACAAGATGAATTGATGTGTCATCTTAAACAAACCTTCAGAAATATAAAAACTTTTAATGATAAAAGCGAATTAATAGAATTTCTTGCTGATTTAGAGAAATTCCAAGTGAACAGGTTTTTTTTTATTAGTAGTGGAGACGAAGCAGAGTCTTTATGTCAGTTGGTTAACGAGCAATGGAATACTAATGAAATATATGTTTACCTATTGGAGCTGAATCGAAATTACTCATCACAAAGATTGGGATACTGCACTATATGCAACCGTGTCGATGAGTTGTTCAAATATATCGCTATTGATTTAAAGAAGATTGCTGAACACTCAACTCAAATTGATATGCAAGACATAGATGAAACAATAACTTTCAATGATTTATTTCCTACATTTGGATTATTCAATTCAAAGTTGGATGAAAAATGGTTTCATTTTTTAAGCACTGATTCTTTAAGATTTCTATTGTTTCGCTTATGTTTTCAAATTATCATCGAAATGGATCTTGATGAAACTGCTTTGGACGAAATGTGTAGTTATTTTCGGAGTCATTATAGAACAAATACACCTCAACTTCAAAAGATTGATCAATTGAAAGCTAGTTTTGACCCACAAAAAGCCATTTATTATTACACCAAAAGTTCATGTGTTTTTTATCTTATTAATCAGGCTCTACGATCAGAGGATATGCAGCGAATTTTTAAATGTCGTCACTGTATCATCCATCTGCAAAAACAATTAACTAAAAAAATCGATCAGCCAATGACGCATTCGCCAAAAGAATCTGTTATTTATCGAGGTCAAAAAATGCCAACCATTATATTGCTTCAATTACAAGATAATATCGACAGTTTAGTTTCCTTGAATGGTTTTCTGTCAACGACAAAATATTCTTCTGTTGCAGCCGACTTTGCTAGCGTAGAAACACATGTCGATGGTTGTAACAGCGTATTTTTTGAGATGGAAATTGATACATCAAAATCTATACCATTCTGTCGTGACATTTGTTCTCAAAGTCACTTTTCAGACGAAGGCGAAATCTTGTTTTCTATTGGTGCAGTCTGGAAATTAAAATCAGTAGAGAGAGACGAGCATTATTGGACAATAAAACTCAGTTTTTGCGATGAAGTCATGACTCAATTAACTGAGCTTGATCAACGATTAACAAACGGTTTTACGTATCTTTCAATGGGTAATATTTTACGAGAACTTGGTGACAAATCAAATGCTGAAAACTTTTACTATCGTATGCTTGACACACCTGATCTTCCATCGGAGACAATTGGACATGTATATTATAATATTGGAACATTAGCTGCTGAACAGGGCAGATATGAAGATGCGCTGAGGAGTGTAAAAGAAGCAGAACGAATTCTGCCAAGCAGATCTCAAGATCCTAACGATATATTTATCTATTCGCATAATAAAATACCTACTCGTCTATGGATCCTTAATACATTAGGTCTATTGTATCAGAAGTGTGGTAAATATACGGATGCTCGTCAGTCATTTATACAAGCTCTCAAGGAAGATGGTCATGATATTGAAAAAGCTTTTGTGAACGATAATTTAGGCTCATTAGAATTCGATTATGGAAATTATGATGAAGCGTTAAAATCCTATACTAACGCAGTCAACATGACAAAAAATTACATATGGGTCGAAAACTTTAAGAAAAATTGGGACAGAGTGATAGAACATATTTCTGAAACTCAGAATCAGAACTAAAAGGACTACAATGATACCATTGTTATACGATTCGATAAAAAAAGAACTGCATTTTCAAATAAAAAGCTACGCAACTCGGTATTCTATTGAATAAGAAAAAGAACGCATGGCATTTCATGCTCAATGTTAGCATCAGCATATGGTTGTCTATGATGCTATCGTCGTTTACTACATATATATGAGTAGTACATATATCTCGACCTTGATCAACAGAGAAAAGGAAAGAAAAAAAATAATGTTGTGAAAATCAAAAGGCTGACAACAATTTCTCAATTATGTATTATGCGCTGAACCTCCTCCCTTTTACCCGTCTTTCCTGCTAAATTTTCAGTTTTTGCCGGCAAAACTTGGTCGAAGTTTGCGAAGCAAAATAGAAGCCACTAGAGGCTTCTAATATGCGAGGAGGGTTATGATAGAGTATAATGTTCCTTTCGTGAACTGTACGCCTAGGATTTGATTGAACAGAGACCAATAGCTTATGTACTTCTCTTATATTTCAGCAGTAGATACATTATAAGGATACTTCGCTGCCACATACACAATTTTTACTATGATTTATTTATTTTTTGATGGATCGATGTTAATGGCGTCTTCTCAAATATTTAAATAGAACATGATGAAAATATACAACATTTTACTATTAGAAATACAGTTTTTTTTGTCTGATGATAGTAAAATTTTAAAAATTTCTGGCGTAGTCAAAGATATTGAAGTTACTAGTTCTGGTGATTAAAATACATGTATTGATGTAGGCGATAGAAAAGAATTGAATGTTACAGCGGCTAGCCGTGAGTAGGGATGCAACGGTGACGATCAATGATCGGTATACCGTTTATCATGTGTGCCAAGTAAGAAACTAAGTTTTTAAAAAAATTATCGGATCACTAGACTCTATACACCAAAATAAATAAATTTTTTTACCATAGGTCTCTTTTAGAAGTTGCAACAATGGTTGATCCTTCATATAAAAATATGTAAACACATCCTTTGAACATATCATTTGACATCTCTCAGATATATCTGGAACAGGAAGTCCAGGTATCCGATGAAATTATCACCTATCCTATACAACAGCGGACACTTGGAAGTGGCGACTCATAGAGTCGTCAAGAATCGATTGTGAATTCTTCTTAATTCGTTAATTTAGAAAGTTCCAATAAAGAATTCAGAAGATCATTATTTTTTTTTAAAATGATCGTGAATGATATATTAGCACACGTACAATTCTTTCCGTATATGTCTATTTGTTTAGAACAAGTTCTAAAAGAAGAAACTAAGAGGAAGTAATACATGAAGGCTGAATAAATTCAGTCGATGGTCAAGTTTTCAGGAGTTTGCTTATTTTATTAATATCTTTTCTTCTGTTGTTATTAAAAATATCAAAAAAAATGAAAATAGTTCATTAATCGTACATTTTAATCAAATGTTCAGTTTGGTTACGGTGACTCAATGAAAAATTTTTGAACACGATTATTGTTGCCTTCAAGGACATAGAGATTGTTCTGTTGATCGAATGATAAATCTATTGGAGCATTGAATTGATTTGCTTGTTGTCCTTTACCATTTCCACCTGCAATAACAGTACCTTCTCTTGCATCTTTCAACCAACGCATCACTCGATCATTATCATAATCTGCTACATAGACATTCTCCAATTGATCAACGACAATTCCACCAGGATTTGACAATTGTGTAAGATTATTTCCTTGACCTTGACCACCGGCAACAATAATACCTTCTGTTGCACCTTTCAACCATTTCATTACACGATGATTGTAGTGATCAGATATATAAACTGAATCATTTTGATCAACATAAATATGACGAGGTCCATTGAATTGATTCAAATCATTACCTATTCCATTATCACCAGCGATTACTGTTCCATTGTTTTCTCCGATTTTCCATTGTCTCACTTCATGCTTATCAGAATCAGATACATAGAGATAATCATTTTTATCCATAGCTAAATCATAACAAGTAATATTTGAGATGATTATTTCAGGTTTTACACCATTTTGACGAGACCATCGAACTACTTGTTGATTACCATAATCACAAATAATTAGAGAATTATTCTTATGATCAACAATCACACTCAGTGGACGATTCAATTGATCACTTCGATTTCCATAACCATTTCCACCAGCAACGATTCGACCATTTCCCACATTTTTCTTCCATTCGACTATACGATAATTCCAAGTATCAGCAACATAGATAGTTTCATCATCATCCTTATCAACATACATTCCCCATGGAAGTTCAAGCTGATTTGATCCATTACTTGATTCATTTCCTCCAACTACAGTAGTACCATTCTTTGTCCATATTGCATCATTAGTTATATTAATAGTTCCTAGAAATATATAATAATGAAATAATGATTTATTTTTTTTATAAAACTATACCTTGTGTTTTCGTAGAAGTGGTTAACGTTGTTGTTACTATTGTTGTTGTTGTTGTTGCAACTGTTGGTGTTGCTCTTGTTGTCGCTTTCGTTGTTGTTCTCACTGTTGTTATGGTTGATGCTGTCGTTGTCGTTGTCGTTACCATTGTTGATGTATCTGTTTTCGTCTGTTTCTTTAATAAAACCACCAGTGGAACAGTGATAGCTACAACAGTTGCAATAATACAAGTAAGCAATAATAAAACACATATAAATTTTCTATTTCGAATAGGTAAACGTCTAAAAAATAGATAATAGATGTTATTATAAATTAATATATCCTATCTACATACGATGAATTCGATTGAATACTTGATGATGACTAATATAAAACAAATTTAAAAAAAAAGGATTTTTTAATATTATTTTATTAGAAAAATGATATTTCATACCATAATACTTTGCTTTATGGTATTATTAATTGAAATAGTTTGATAAATTAAAATTTGTATGAACTAAAAAATGAATAAAATCATTAATAATTTAAGAAGCAATAAGACTTATGTATAAAGATTCCTCGTATTACTTATATCAAGTGACATTATTAAAAGTCACACACACACTCTTATCTTATTCATAAATCGATTTTTATTTTTCTTTCTAGTGAGCAATTTGATGTGATGTTTATGTAATATACTTTATGTTCTAATTCACATAATGATTAACATAAAATATATTGATTTAATATCATAATACCGAAAAGAAATTCAATATATCATGTTTTTTAATAATATATAGCCTATATCTAAAAAGTTTATTAGACGTAGGACGGATATCGATTTTTTTCTGAAGATTTAAATGTCAGAATTGATGGAAATGATTTATAACAAAGGTTATTTTAAAAAAACACGTATTTGAAGATATTATAATAGGAAAACAATAATCTCTTTTATTTTAATTATAGATTTCGAAAGAAAACAAAAAAAGAACGAAATGTCATTGTATATTCCTATGTTCGAAAATTGTCAATTTAAATTTTTTTTCTCATACAAAGACATCGCAACAAACCTGAAATAACTAATACACAACTCACACTTGCACTTGTCTTTTCGATATGACACACTTTAAATATTTGATGAAGATCTATAGACCTCTTTTTTTTTTAATAATCTCTATCAAATAAAAACAAAAATTTCAGATTCTATTTCATTTGCCAGTCCAGTTTTTTTTTTCTTCATCTAAATATTCAACGACAATGAAAGTAAATATTCTCTTTCTACTGTAGATTTAAAAATGAGAAGAAGGAATCAAAATATGAATTGAAAATAATTCTAAATGTATTACATATTCATATTTTGTATATGACGTCGGAGCGTAAGATGTTATTGATCCTTTCATAAATATTTATTTGGATATTTGATGATCAATAAGTAGAACATAAAAATTTTCAAGAATTAACGTAGGTTATCTTGGCAGGAGATTCGAGTTTTTTCAGCGGCGATTCGCTCCAGAAGGTGTTCCAACTCTCGTAAGTCCCGATGACTGGTACGTACTTAAAGCTTTGCATTACGTATTGATGGGCTTCGATACTGCCACAACGATAATTTCTGCAAGTTACTATCCAACTGCTGCTGATTCATATTGGGCGATTGTCAAACTTCGTCAAATTCTAAA
>Ga0209915_1002186_pt1 | contig 22317 bp, 18 predicted proteins | sample ThiBiot_750_plan_FD_183952 | JGI IMG/M metagenome (GOLD analysis project Ga0209915, IMG submission 183952) | Wastewater bioreactor microbial communities from Cape Town, South Africa - Thiocy_cont_750_plan (SPAdes) | ecosystem: Engineered > Bioreactor > Thiocyanate-remediating > Anaerobic-Aerobic... | reverse complement strand
TTAAATAAAAGAAATATTTCGTGGAAATAATCTTACATTTGACTATTAACTTCTCTTATTGTTTTTTATTTATTTTAGTGTTAGTTCTGAGAATGGCCGAATGATTATTAGACAAGCTGAATTCATGAAAAATTACACATATATTGTACATCCTTCATCAGGTAAGTTTGTTTTCGTAATAGTTTCATCAAAAACTAGATGATGACACATATTTTACAGAGAAACTTTTGTTTAAATTTTTTTGTTGATAGAGAACTTCAATAGTAGAATGGTTTGAAGTATATATGGTTGTGCAATATCTTGACAATGATACTGACAAATTCTAATAATCAAAAGACTTCGTAGATCCAAGCGCGAATTTAATTGAGCGAAATACGCATGTAGTTAGTCTCTAATTTTAATAGAAGAAAGTCAAAAGAGACCAAGAACATTTTTTCTATTGTCTTTGCGCTCATCGGACTTGTCTAAACATACAATAATAGCTATTCAAAGATAATTCAGTTTGAGTTTTTTTTATCCAATTGTAAGAATGAAAATTATTGAAAGCTAATACGGTAATCAAGTGACTATACTTCAAAATTGTTTTAGTTCGACAATCAATTCAACAAATAACAACAACAGAAACTGCAAGATCAACATCCAGTACACCCTCAATACGAGCAAGAAGATCGATCAAAGATTATTTTAAAATATTTATCGGTAAGTATTTGTTGTGAATTTTGATATTGGAGTTTTCGAGACAAGTAGAAAACGTAGGGTAATATTTTTATTTTTTATCCGATTGATAGAAAATTGAGTCGGCTGTGATATTGTACGATTGGATTTATGGGAAATAGTTTATTTCGAAATCCTGTGTATTGATCATAAGAACGAGATCTGTTTCAATCTATTGCATTTCTAGATGATTGGTTTTTCGATAGCAGCACTTTTTTATAAAAAACTTGAATAAAATTAGGTAAATTCATTTCAATCAACTTGCATGTTTGTAGAACTGTAGTGTTGAGGGTATCTTGTAGTTTAGTCATGTATGTCGTAGTGTTTGTTGGTTTTTGTGTATATGCTTATGTGCTTGTTCATATTTTTCTTGTTGTAAAAGCATTCTGAACTCGATAGAGTTAGATGCCAATGCAAATTCTGACGATGAGATTGCTGCTTCATGGAGACTATTGCAATCAAGTCACCTCTCACCATATCTATAGAATACTTCATTGATTGATCTTGAGATTGATGTGGTTTGTTGAATTTATTCACAAATTATTTGTTTCTTTGCATGCTTTACATGTACCATTAATTTAGTTTGCTAGAATATGTCAATTTGACATATTTCCTTGATACAGTTTATTATTGATTTCAAACAGCTAGAGCTTGTCCAATCTTTACTTCTGTTTTTTTTTGCTTTTTTGAATCTTTACTATCATTAACTTGCTTGCTTGTTTATTTCACAATTTCATACAGACATACGATTATATTTTTTAGTGACAATCTTTGCTTAGCAAACGGCCATCTTTCTCAGCACCCGATTAGACGAAGACACTCAGCAGTTATCTTCTTTGACATCAAAGCAGCCTTCGATTCAGTGTGGCATGATGGTCTAATCTACAAGCTAAACGATCTCCGTCTTCCACAATACATAATCAAATACATGATCTCGTTCTTAAACAATCGAACAGCGGCTATTGAAATAGAAAATGTTCTATCATGTCCATTTAACCTAATGAGCGGTACACCACAAGGATCTCCGTTATCACCACTCTTATATATATTATATACGGCAGACTCCATGAATGATATACCACCTCATACAGAGCACGGGTTATTTGCCGACGATACTGCACTATGGACATCTGGACACACTCTAAAGAACCTGTCGTCCAGATTACAACAATCCATAGATGCATTCGAAAGTTGGTGCAATTCTTGGAAACTCAAGCTTCAACCAACGAAAACAGAGCTGATTCACTTCAGCCTTCACCCAAGGAAAAAGTATAAAATCCAGTGATAGTGAAAGTAGGAAGCACAACTATCAAACCTCTGGACCATACTCGGTACTTGGGTGTTATCATCGACAAAGGACTGAAATGGCGAACACATCTCGAACACATAGAAAAGAAGATTTCTCCTCGGATAGGTCTTCTCCGATAAGAAAAAGAAACTCATGTTTATATAAAAAATATTATTTTCTTCTCGATTTGGATTGGCCTCGGTATATCTTGTGTTAAACTGATTCGAGAAGCAGTAATGGACTTCTTCATTTTGTGTTGCATCAGAATATAAACTTTTTCTGATTCGATTTTGCTCTCTTTCATACTGTTTGCAATATGTTGATTCATAAATTTATTCATCAGTTATCGATATAAAACTGAATTTCATAGACTAATTTATGTATACACTTAAACTAAAGAAAATATTGATGAGAATGGAGTGATTTCATTTGTTCTCAGGAAAAGAGTTTAAATTAAATTCAAACTAAATGAACTCATTCGTTTATTTATTTTGATTTGAAATATACAAAAGAAATAAGAAAAGGAGAAATCGTACTCTTTTTTACTCACTAATTTGTTAGAAATAAAAGTCATGATAACAGTATTCTATTAATACATAAGAAGGTAGGAAAGGAGTAGAGAAAAAAAATACAGATCCCAATGGAAAACGAAATAATGATCATGTGTCATGGACGGACATAATGTTGAAATTGAGATTCATTCACAGTAATTTTGGTAACTTACGTATTTGACTCAGATCGAGTATTTTTGCTTGAGGTGCATGAGGAGCAGGAGGTTGGGTAAAAACAGGTGGCGATGCTGGTGGTGGTGGAAATGATAAAAGCATCCGTTGTTGTGGTGGAGATGATGATGCCAATAGATCACTATCATCTGATGATAAGTAATAATGTTGTTGTGGCCGATTACATCCCGATAGAATGTTATATTTTTGAAAATATTTTTGTGTAGCAAATGACATATTTTTGTCGAAGGTTTGTGGTGATTGTCGAACTGTACTAGGTGGTGTTGGTGATTGCCGATCGTAATCATTTGAATTGGCTAATTGATCATCATCAAGATATTTCATTTGTAAACTACGAACTTCAATTGAGAGATCATTGTCAGATTGTTGTGTTGATGCTAATGATGTTGCACAATTAACAGGACTTGCAGGTTCAGTAACAATTGGTGCAGATGCAGTTGGAGTTGCTAATGGTGGTGGAGGTCCAGGTAATGGAACTGAAGATACTGATGGATAAACTGTTGTTGTACTACTTTGTTGGTTGATTATTTGCATTTGTAAACCGTTTGAAATAAAACTAATGCCTGTGGTTGTTGTCGACGTGACTTGTTGTTGTTGTTGTTGAATAGCATTAGCTAATTGAGACATTTTGTCTGATTGATGCGTACTGTCCTCATCGACTGCTTGGATTAATGGTGTGTCGAATGATTTCGATGATGTCATCATAGGAGACGCTGATTTTTGATGATTTTGTTGTTGTTTGTGTTGTTGAGTAGCCATAAATTGAAAAAATGGTTTAAGAATATCGACTGGATTGAGATCTTGAGGAGCTGATGATGCTGTTCGAATAGGTGTATTTTCAACAATCAAACAATCAGAATCTGCTGATTTTCGAAGCGATGCATAATCGATAATCGGTTCGGGTTGACGAATAACAACTTGCTGCTGCTGTTGTTGTTGTGGTGATTGAAATTGCATAGAAGGAGCATGCGACTGAAATAAAAATAATAATAAGAATAAATTTTCTAACGAAACACAGACTCGTGTATTTGTTGTTATAATCGGTGTTTGTTGTTGATATTGTTCAATTTTTGGTGATGTTGATGGTGGACTATTTCGATTACTTTTAACCATCGATGCCGATTCGCCAATATCATCACTTGGACACGGTGATGGTGGTTCACTTTGCACAGCAACATCACATTTAATCGATTCTCTCGCTGGTGTTGTCATTGTACTTTGTTGTAGTTGAAGTTGTTGTTGTTGTTGTTGTTGTGTAGCTAAAAGTTGTGCAATTAATGCATTCAATGATTGAATATGTGCATCGTAGGCTTGCATTTTTTCGAGCATTTCTTCTTTCCATTGAACATCCGTGGCAATCGTCGATGTCGATGGTGCAATTGTCGATGGAGCTGGAGAAGAAAATCGCAGAGGTGGTGGTGGTCGAGGCGATGTTAAAGTTGCCGATGGTACAGGTGCAATCCATTTGGGTGTTGTCATTGTTGTTGTTGAAATTGAATCCCATGAAGGTGATTGATGTGACGATTGTTTTGGTGGTAAACGTGGAACGCCAAATAAACTTCCATTTGTATTTGGTGATGATAATGTTGCTTGATGAATTCGTTCGTTTTCAAGTTGTTGTTGTTGTTGTTGATGATCGTCTTCTTCATCTTCTGATGGAATTTCTGCTGAGAGAAACGATATATCTGATGGAAATTGAGTATTTGTATTGGATCGAATAGCTTTTTGTTGTGATTGTGTTTGTGATTGTTGTATAGGTAAAGAAGTATTTCCTGTATATGCTCCTAATAGAGCATGCATTTTAGGTCCATCAAAAACATGTCGAAATTCGAAATCATATGGCAATTGTATATTAACACTTGCATCATGTGAATGTAATGTTGGAATATTTGGCATAATAATTTTCTTTGAACTTGTCCATAGATCATATTCGATCACTAAATTCGACGATGTATTCATACTTGTCGATGTAACTTCATAGAAATCACATTGACCACGTGATGTCGATGAATAACATGCCAATAAAAATGATTGTTGAGCATTGACACCATTTCGAAGACGTTGTTTCAATGATGAATTCAAACAATATCGAAGACATGTTGCCCATACAAATGCACATTGAACATCAACAATACCCGATACCCAAATACCAACTAATGGCAAAGCACAGGCTTGTGGATCATTGTCGAGTATTAATAAAATTTTATCTTTCGACATTCGATCTAAACCACAATAACCAAAATGTGGTTGATTGGCATAGATTCCATTTCCAGTTGTTGAACTTAATTTTTTAACTAAAGCTGTTGGCAAAATTTGAACAGATTCACAATGAATTGGTGTTAATTTAAAACTATTTTTGATTGTTAAAAGATCAAATGAGAGATCTGCATTGATCGATGGTGCTAAACGTGAACTCATTTGACCGTGAAGAAATGAATATTGATGCAATTCAATTGGCAATGATGAATGACAATAATCATCAATAATTTTGATTCCTTCTTGTATCAAACTACTATCTGTATTTATTGCTGATGAAGTTTTATTATCACATCGAATCGGTATAATAAATTCTCCGTTTAATTGTTTATTTGGTAATAAACTTTGTTGATGATTTGTTGTTGTTGAATCCATTAGTTCTAATCGATCGATAACATAAGTCAATCGTTGTGTTTCATCGTCGATAATCAATGTGCCAACGAATTGTAATTGTGAACGATAGGTTGCACCCTGTTGTAAACGAATAGCCGAACGAAAAACTTTATCTTCGAGTATTAATTGTGGTGATGTTTGTTCACGTTGACATAAACGAAGATAAATCGATTTTCCTGTTGGAGTTGAATCCCAAAGTGACGTCGACAATCGTGGAGATAATGATCCAATCGATTGATTATCATGTGATGGCATTGGTCGAGTCATTTTTCGGTCGATTGACCATAATGGAACGGATGGTGAACCATTTTCTGATTGTAACATCTTCAAAAGAGAAAAAGAAAGAAAATAATAAAAAAACAACAAAATGTATTTATAATGTCAATAAAAATCATCTCTATGCTAATTTTTGTTCGTTTTTCTTTGGAAAATATACTAAATGAGAACAAAATAACGAGATAATTCTATGTATAAAAATTAATAAATAAGAAGACAAAAAAGAAAAGTATCAGATCGCTTTTGCACGTAATGTTAAATTGATATGATTTGGTCGAAGTTTATGTGCTTGATGAACGCACCAAAACTTGCCCCAATATCGATCATTTCGACCAAATGAATTTGTTATTTGACTGATCAAACTGAGATTATCTTCGTCATCATCGGCATTATTTCCTAACCAAATACGTAAGCCGGTTAATTCAAATAGTTTCAATTTCGATAGGAAATTTTCGAAAATTGTTCGCCAAATATCACTTTTTGCAAAATCAAGATCGTAGGTTAAACCTTCGAGACGAAAATGTTTCAAAAACGGCATTAATAATAAATAGGATTTCATATCAGTAAATGTTAAATCATTGATATCAATCGAAAACGATGTTAAATATGAACAAATTAATGATAAATATGGTGGTTTGGGAAGATTTTGATCGGAGGAATTTAGCAAATTTTGAAGTGGATATCGACGACGAGATTGTTCGACTTTGATTGTTAATGATTGCAGATTTGAACAACATGATAAAAATTGAAGGATATCACATGAAAAACAAGCATCAATCGATAGATGTGTTAACGAAGAACAAGCTCGTTCGGATATGACAAATTCACGATTGAAACGAAGGTTCAAAAACTAAATTTTTCATTTATTTTAAATTTGGGTTTTTTTTTAAATTTTACTTTAATCGAACGTGATTTGCTAATTAACGTATCAGCAATAAGATTGAGTTCATTCGATGTTATTCCTGCTCCATCGAACATATCGATATCAAGTTGAGTGAGATTGATTAATGATAAAATATCAGCTAACATTCGTCTCAATTGATCAAACGTTATTTGTGTCAATGATAATTTTCTCAATGTATGATAATTTCCTAAGCGAATATTCGATAAGAAAACTTTGATTTGCTCGTATAAATGTTGTTCATTCGATAAACGTAATGATATCAATTGTTTAGACATATTTGGCAACATAATCTGACAATGATAGGCAAAATTCGATGGATTGACTAGATGACTTAGGTCAAGTGAAATTAACAAACGTGAATCGTTTATTATTCGATTGACACGTTGATTTAAATTGTAAAATGAATGATAAATATAAACGGGTGGCGAGAGATAATCAAATATGTCCATGAGAATATCATCACTTAAATCTTCCAATTTCGATGTTATCATCATTTTGATTTCAATCTGAAGAAGAAGAAGAAGAGAAAAACATCACACGATGAAGCTAGCGCAACCTCAATACGTGTGTACGAGGTAGCACGGTGAACAAAACAAATCTCGCAGGTTAAACGAACAGCCAATGAGATGTTGTAAAGCATCACAAATGATTTTTAAATTTTTAGAGGGCGATAACGGTTCGACCATAGCAACGACACGTTTTAAGATGGATCAATAGTCGTTGCTGTGTGATATTTCTCTCTCTCTGCATGTGTTTAGTTATACTTTTAGTTTCAGTAAATCAAGAGCAATTCTCTGTTTCCTTTATCTTAACGTTATGCTTTTTTTTAAAGGAACAACAAAATACGCTCACACATTCATAGTCTTGAGGTTGTCATTCGCCTGAGTTACAACAAATAAAGACAACAAGAACCAAGAAGAAAAAAAAAAGAAAAATGAACACAAGAAGATTCTTTTTTAATAATAGAATTTGTTTGTGTGTGTGTGTATGTGGTTTTTGTGTTGTTCAAGTTGGCTGATGAGTGAATGGATTTCCAAATTGAACAAATCCGTTTGCCACTTGCTAAAATATCGAATCAACGAGAAGAAAAAAAAACATCATCATCAATGGAAAATTGTTTTTCTTTTTTTTTTTACATTCGTTGATTTATCGGAATGATTCGAGTTCGATGCACATTGCAAATTCGTACGATGATTTGTTCCTGTTGAAAAATTGTTTAAAGAACTTCCTAGAGAATATAGAATAAGAAATCTGTATTTTTCTGTCAATACAAAAACAACAAAATCAAAATAACATTTGCATTGTCTTTCTCTGTCTCTATTTCTCGGGAAAAAGGTCAAAATCAACGCATTGGAATGTTAGCTCATAACCAACCCCCACCCAAATCCATAGTAGTACCATCGTAATCGCCGGTTACACTATTGATATTGCAATTTTGAGAGAATTGAGCTGCATTGGGATAGTTGGATGCAGTTGTCATCAAACCTGTTTGATCAGTTGGCAGATTATTCCAATATTGGTCAGTTGGTGACTCGTGAAATTGGCCAGGTGGCGCTTGAACTGGTTGATTTGGATATCTGAATGTGTGAATTTTGAAAATGAATGAGACAATGTTCCTGTTTTTTTTCAAACCTAAAGTAGGGATTTTTAAGATCGAGTGTGTTGGCAACTGAAATGTTTGTTCCGTCGATTTGTAAAAAGATTTCGACATCATAACTTTGCCTATGCAAAAGCAAACAGATTTTGTTGTTCAACGAGCAAACTTGATGATTCTACTTTCGATTTGAATGCAAAATCGCGTGGCCTTTGATCGTTTTGCCTTGATTAACAGTCAACGGTTTTAGAAACAAACATCGAACTTGATACCAATGTGTCAATGGTTGTGTAGGCGCAGTTGAAAGCCAAACTTGTGAACTACAACACAAAACAGCTCGGATTTCAAAAACTTCTCATAACAAAATTCGAACTTTGTTCCATCGAACGAAACATCAAACCAAAAAGCTAGACCATGTATAAGAGCCGTTGTTGTCATTTGAAATGACAAAGGAATATTGATTTCATACAAATCTTTTTCATCAGCTGTTAAAAAATTCACTGTATATTTAATTGGTTTGGACAGACAAATTCGAACATCGAAATTATCGACAATCGGCTGTTTGAAATATTCATCCAGCGCAACGTCACGTAACATGGTCAAATCAACACCGTAGAATGATTGTTGATACCAGAAATTCGCTTTGCCAACTTGCTCCATGTAGAGAGCTTCGTCAGTGAACGGTGCGACGTACAAATCGCCCGTGGTTGGATACATTTTGCCGTCGGGTTTGAGGAATTTTTTAGCGTGAATATACGATTCGAGCATACGTTCGTTGTACAACATGTAGCCCATTGGTTCCGAGATAATCACGTCGACCTTTTCAGGTAAAGTTATTTCTTCGATTTTACCAGGAACAACAACAATTCGATCGGTTAAATGATTATTATCGACTAAAGTCTGTATTGAAAAAGGAAAAGAAAGTTTGAGAGCGATGAAGTTAATGTGAATAGTTTTACTTTGGCATGTTGAGCCATTGAACTGGCTTCGACAGCGTAGACTTTTCGAGCGCCTGCTTGAGCAGCAAAGAATGAAAGAATGCCCGAACCAGCACCGACGTCCAAGACAACCTAAGCAGAATTCTTCGAAAACCTATCGAAACTATTCGACTAACTTTGCCAGCAAAATCAATGGAATTATCGAGAATTGCTCGTTGATAAGTCGATGTTCGAATGTAATCTTGCATCATATTTTGTTGTTGAGATAAATAACCGTAAAACTAAATCGGCTTTTGAAAATATCAAATAGATATTTGCTTAGATTTTTACTTGAAAATATTGTAAAGCTGAAGATTCTTCTGTACGGTCATCAAACTGCGATGATGATGCGTTTTCATTGATATCTTGACCCAATTTTACTGATGAAAGATGTTTTAGGAAACTATTTGCATCTATTAGAATCGAATAGATATTTTTAAAAAAAATGATCTTATTGAGATCATAGGTTTCAGTACCATCGTGAGTCGAAAAGTTCAGCAAATACGAGAGATGTTTTTGTTTTGGCAAACTGATTGCAATACCAGTTGAACCTGAACGCATACTTTCTACTGATTGATCTAAAGTTATTGTAAGTACAGTCGATGATCCTAGAACAAGAAAATGTGTCGAATGATCTCATTATACCAAAGACAATCGAATAACCAACCATCTTGAACAAGTAATGAATATTGTTTTTGTGTATCTTCTTTTTTTATAACTAAATTCGTTGTCGTTCCTTTGGAATTGTTTGCTTGTTGGGCACCCAACGATATAACTTCAACATTTGAATATTTATGCATTGTTTTCAAATCAATAAATAGATTAGTTAATCAACCGGTTCATAAAGATTTATATACAAACTAAGATATGTATATGAAAATGACCTAATGAATGAAAGATTATGAAAATGTTCCAGATGAGTAACTTTTGAGCAGAATTCGACACCTGTACGACAACAATTGGAATTAAAAGAGAACAGAGTACAATCGAAATAAATAAAATAAAGTAGTAGAACTGAAGAATAAAGACTTTAAACAAATCATAGAGAGAAATAAAAGATGTCACAATGTACTTATAGTATCAATAGGAGTGCAATGTGTAGAAATGATTCTCATCATACTTACATTTAAATCATAAGAAATTGTTTTTTGATGAAAGATATGACTTTTACTATGTACTATTCACACATTTGGTTTTTAAATGTTGTCATCTTATGCATAGCGAGCAGGTTTCAAAGGTACTCTGTTCTGTTTGTTCACTCTCATATTGAAACTTCTTGTACGTGAGACATATACTTACAATACGTCCTCACTTTCATGAACTCTATACTTTTAAATTTCATTAAGCTTTAATTTGACTGTAATACAAACTAGTGCTATGTTGAGCAGAAGTTACGAGTACTAGATGTCGTTAGTAACTATTTCCGTAGAGACGCGCATGAAATACTGTTTTACAATTACAATCGAACACATTAAACATGGAATGAAAACTATTGTCTTTCAAAATAACTTAAAACTGTCCTTAAAATCGCCGTTATGTATGAAAATATGCCAGAAAACAAAGTAATTTAATTTTACCAGTTGAAGACGATTATCAAGAGAGAAAAACCTGATGGTTTATATTTGTATTTTCGAACAGTAGTTAAGGAAGTCATTCTCGGTTTCTGTCTTAGCTGTTGTTTTAGAAAATAGAGATAGAGGACGGCCATGTGTCGTGATCTATCGTCTTTCTGTTCGTCTATTTCGTTCCCTTTTGTTCTCTCATGACCATCTCTTCAGTGTAGTCTACTCTTGTTGATTAATTGTTTTTGTCGAGTTCGTTTGATTCTCATCTCGATTTAAATAAAGTAAACGTGTTGATTTGAGTGCACCATGTTCAGTTTCATTAATTGCTGATAAACTAACACCAACAGATTACGATGGAAGTCAGTAAACTGCAAATTAAAGAACCCAAATCAAACTAGCACGGTCGTAAACAATCGTGGTTTGCCGCATATATCTGATTTCAAATTGATTGAACAAGTCGATATTCTTCTCTTCTTCATACAATAGATATATTCAATTATATATACTAACAATGATTTAGACGAAGATCTCGATGCCGCATAGTCTTTATGGACGACAGTAAATCATCATGTAGGAACTTCAACATTTCAATGGATCCATAAAACCTTTAATTGATCATTTGATCGATAGATGGTCATGTGTAACAAAATACTTGTTTATTAATTTATTGTAGATTAACATCAAAAATAAAAAAATTAGCTTTGGAAAAGACAACTTCATCACCTAAGTCGAATTAGCACGGGCGTAAACTGTGTAAAATGGTTGTATACGCTAGAGTTTTGCACCGTAACGGCGATCGTGTTGATCATCCAGGGCAAGTAAGCTTTCTGGAAATTATATGATTGTTTAGAAATTGTTTCGACATCGATTCCCAGTAACAGTACTAATATATTTACATTTGTTTTAGCCTCCCGATGAACTCAATCGAAAACAATTCTACAGCTGACAAAAGCAGATTGGAGACTAATTCATCCGCAGCTATCAATGAAAGATTATATCAAAATCTTCATGGGCAAGTATTCTTAGAAGTCTTACTTTTTTTTAAATAGACCAAGATTTATATTGATGTACCGTATCTGTAGATGATTGTAGTTATAGCTTCACATCGATATTGACTGCGTTGTATTTTAAAAAAATCAGTTGAGCGTGAAGGAAAGTATTATATTGACGATAAAAAAAACAAAAAGAAGAATAATGAATATAATATTATTCATTCATGAGTACACGGGCGGATTATAACAATATCCTAGGAGTACATTGGTGATATTTGACCTTGATATTTTGTCCTGTATTTTGATCCATTTTATTCTCTCTCAGAAACAAGTATATAAGCGAGTACATTTTATTGAAACGATGTGATTTGCGATAGAAAGAAACAAATAAAGATGGGTAACATCAGGAAAGAAATTTCTCTCAGTCTGAAATCGTCACATGAGTAATATAAAGAAAATAGTTAATCATGATGCAAAATTAAGTCCTTATGAGAGATATATCGTGAAATGTTTATTTGAGAAATAGAAGAAAAATTAGTAGAAGCATGTGATAAAATAAAAAGAAAAGAAAATTGGCTAGCAAAAGGTCTTTAAAAAAAATTAACCAGATTATGGTTTTGGTAGATAATTTGAAAGGGCAATAGAGGCAGCTTTCACATCCGCAGGATTGGCCTTGTCAATAACTTTTTTAGCGTCACCGCTAGCCAAACCAGAGATAAGTGTTTTGAGAAATAGATCATTACTGTTTTTGGAAAGATCTCTCAGGGTCGCTGTAATGGCAGCTTCAAGTTTTGGATTACTACCACGTTTATATGATAGTAGTTCTTCTAATAAACGACTATTGAATAATGGTTGATTTGAATCCATATCTTCACTTTCTTCTTGCGCATATGAATATGCAGCTACAGCATAAATGCAAATAGCCAATACTAAACCAGTTGAAATAGTGTTAACCTTCATCGTTTGCTAAAATGTTTGAAGATAAAATAGAAGCTGCCTTTTATAGGCACAATGGATGAGAAATAATTCAGGCGTGAAACAGATATAGGTTATTTTTTATTGGAAAACATTCGGTTGATAAAGAAAATATGTGTTCGGGGTACATTTTAAGTCCATTGTTTTTTTTTACTTGTGTATGACGTAAACAATCCCTCTATATAGCTTGGGAGTGCACAGTCAAGCTTATAACTGTTTTTTAACCTTCCAGCAAGTAACGTTTATTAAAAGTCGATTCGTCTAGTACTAGCATGAATTAACCCTAGACGAACTTTTTTTTTGAATTTCTTGACCTGCACAGACCTCAAGATGTGTCCATAGCGCTGGAGTTTCTTCCCATTGACAAGCACTTGTACACTTGCATATCAAGCGCATGACCACTTACATGAGCTGTTTAGAAATTTTTCTCTAATAATACGAATTACGCATGAAAATCAAAATTTATTAGATTGAGCTAAATAAAGAGGTTTTAAACGTACTTTACTCAGAGTTTTATTACAGAAAATTTAAAGCAAAATATTTGAAGTTAAAAGTTTTGAAAGACTGATATAGGTGTATATATACTGCTCTTTTTCGTTTCTGTGTGTTGGTTTTCTTTTGTATTGCAATATTATCTCTACGATTAGCATCTTCACCACGTTCGGATTCCTCACTGAAGTCATCATCATTAATAACCAAAGGAACTCGAGAACTTGTGTCACTTAAAATCACTGTTGTAGCTGAAATGTTTGTTCATATAAACACCACTTATAAATTTCCCAGTTCTTTATTTTAAAGTGTCTCTATGAATAATAATCATCTTATGACATGTACAGTGTTTTTTTCGAAAATTACATAAAATCTACAAGTTTATAATATTTACAAGAAATTTGCTCAAGCGCATGAATCAGAAACTCACGAGGTCATACAAGAAAGTCAAGCGCTTGAATTTTTATACCTTCCCAAGTCTTGACTTAAGATGTGTCCATAGCGCTGGACTTTCTTGCTCAAGAAACTCAAGTTTCTCATGCGCATGCCAAAAGAAGTTCGACTAGGATGCCTTATTTTATTCTATGAAAATATTTCGTGTAGACGTTTTTGACTTTTTTCTAACTTGTTGTTTCAGAAAATAAAATGCACGTATATAAACCACTTCAAAGATTGATAATTTTAAGTAGACTGTTGTGAGTAGAGAAAATTCTGACACTTATACAGTCGATCGACAAGATCAATAAATAACGACATCTATACATCGTTTTTTGATTCGTGAAAATAAACACAATCTTTTCTATTCGATGACAATAAATATGAAACACGTATCGATTACTAATCATCACAAAGAACAAATTTTGAATCACTTTTTTCCAGATTATTCTCATTTACTTACAAACCTGCTTTTTTTTCTCGTTTTCAAAAGACAAAAAAAATGAGTGAGAATGACAATGAACAAATGGAACTTGAAAGTGGCTCAGCTACAAACGAGAATAATACAGCAACAAGCGATGCACCCATTACATCGACAGCAAGTCCTCAAGCTGAGGTAACGACAACGGAAAAACCATCGTCGAATTTGAAATTAACAATTAAAACACCCAAGGAAAAGAAAGATATTACGATTGATGCATCTGCAACTGTTCAACAGGTCAGTTGATCGCAACAAAAAAGAAACACGACGAAATGACATTATCCATCTTTCTTTCCTAGTTAAGAGCGACTGTTGCTAATGAATTTACTACATCTGTTGATCAAATCTGTCTTATTTATTCGGGTAAAATTCTCAAAGATGATGAAAATCTTAAAAAACACGGTAAATTCACTTTGCTCTCACAAGCAAATCGATCCTATTTGTTGAATAAATAGATATAAAAGATGGTGTAACCCTTCATTTGGTTATTCGTGGACCTAAGACAGATTCAGCTGCAAGCGGAACAGCAGCACAAAGCAATACTTCAGCTAGTCCATCAAGTGCAACGAATGATGCACAAAATCGTCCGAGTGCAACACAAGCTAATACCGGCGCTTTTCCGTTCGGTCTCGGTTTGCCGGGAATGGGAAATTTAAATTTTGCGAACACAAATTTTCTCGACATGCAACAACAACTTCAACAACAAGTAGAAAATCGACTCAAATCGATATTTGCCTTTTCTGAATTGAATAGATTATGAATGATCCGGCCCAACTTCGTCAATTAATGGATAGTCCAATGGTACAAAGTATCACCAGTAATCCAGATCTATTACGTTCCTTGTTGCTTAGCAATCCACAGATGCGTGATTTAATGGAGCGTAATCCCGAGATCTCTCATTTGCTCAACAATCCTGATCTTCTTCGTCAAACAATGGAATACGCTCGAAATCCAACAGCTTTACAAGAACTTATGCGTAATCACGATCGTGCTATCAGCAATCTCGAAAGCATTCCAGGCGGATTCAATGCACTACAACGAATTTACCAAGATGTTCAAGAGCCAATGTATTCTGCAGCTCAAGAACAATTCGGCAATAATCCATTTGCACAATTATTAACCGGCAATGAAAACGCATCTGCCCCACGTACAGAAAACACAGATCCTTTGCCAAATCCTTGGACATCTCGTGGCTCTGCTAACACACAAAACGAACAACAACAACAACAACAACAACAAGCAGCAGCATCAGCAATTCCAACAGGTGCAGCCGGTAGTTCTCCCGGTTTGATCTCCCCGATGATGCAGAACTACATGTCACAGTTAGTTCAAAATCCTCGTTTACTCGAAAGTGTGTTGAATGCGCCGTATATGCAACCTTTGATGGACGCATTGGCTGCCAATCCAGATATTTCGAGACAAATGGTTGCAAATAACCCAATGTTCGCCAATAATCCTGAGTTACGCGAGCAAATGATCAACGCTTTACCGGCAATGATGGAACAAATGAGAAATCCCGAAGTGCAAGCTTTGATGCAGAATCGGGAAGCACTCGAAGCGATTACTCAAGTTCAAGAAGGTTCGAAACATTGAGAGAAAAACAAAACACATAATTTTTCTGATGATTTAATTTGATTAGGTCTTCAGCGTTTACATACAGCTGCTCCCAATCTCTTCCAAGCGTAAATTTCGATCGTTTGACGAAAAAAACAAGAACTTTTTTTTGTTTGTTAATTGAATTTAGTGGTGGTCTACCATCGAGCCTTCATTTTGGTCCAACAGGATTGGCTACTGGTCCGACAGGAGCAAATACTGCGGGTGCACCACCACCTGCATCGGATCCATCGAATTACGCAGGTGTTTTTGCGCAAATGTTAGACATGATGTCCAATCAAAATATTGTAAATCGAAATTTCCTTTTGTTTTTTGTTTTCAAAAATCTAAATTTGACTCTTTCTGAGCAGAATACTCCTCCAGCTCAGCGTTACGCTGTTCAATTAGAACAACTTGTTTCAATGGGTTTCAACAATCGAGAAGCTAATTTACAAGGTATTCTATTTGTTTTCATATCGATTAGAGTCTTTTTTTCTCATTGATTGATATTCTAGCGCTTACGGCCACCATGGGAGATGTCAATGCAGCCATTGAACGACTTCTTAGTCAAATCTAATCATTGATATTATTGAAACTGTTTCTTCTTCGCTCGATTTGTTCAATCTCGATAGTGTTTCTTTCTCTTTCTATACACACACACACGCATCTCTATACACATTTGACGAGTATTTTCTTTGTTGATTTCGATTTCCTTTCTTGTTTTCTTATACCAAAACGCCAACACGAACGAAGATTGGCAAAAATAATTCCGGACTTGTTGTTCGTCGTTTGTTGTCTATGTAAATGTGTATGTGATTATTGTATTTGTATAAAACAGCTAAAGAAAGACCTATTTCTCTCATTTGTTTTGATTTCAAATCAAAAATATCTCATTTCTTATTCGAAAAAAAACGAACGGTCATCTTGACGTAATTTAATGAAAAATAAGATTAAATGATGCTTGTTTAATTATTAAATTAAGCAAACGTATGTCATTTGCATTTTCGAAGTTAAATTAAACACCTTATGGTCAATTCTCTATTTCGATGAATAGAAAATCAAAAGAAACATGTACGATGAAATTAACAAAATTCAAGTATCTCTTCATTTGTTCAGTTTGAGACGTGCGTTTGACACTCGAAAAAGAAATCAGACCATTGAATGATCTCATATACATGCATGTCATCCACTCACGATGATCACCTATTCGAAAAGAAGGAAAAAGAAACAACGAAACTCTACATGCATAAGATTATGAGACATATGTTCTCCTATTACAACAGATAGATATTAATGGGGCGGTGATCGACAACTAATTAGTCGTAATTATTCTTAAGACTAGTGTGACTTTGATTCGTCGTTTTCTTTTTTTTTATGGTTGTGAAGCATATACATGTGCTGCATTGATATATAGCCGAGAGGCTCGATCCATATGTGAACTAAATTCACGGTTGAATATTGTGTTTGATCCTTAAAAAATGAAGATTTTTCTCTAGTGTTCATTACACACTTGTGAACGTGCATCGTCTATGTGTGTGTGTGAGACATTTATTGAAAAGAAGAAAAGAAAGCGCTTTTGAATCGGGTAAAGGCGGACAAAGTGTGACAAATAAGCGATGATAGTAATGAATCTATCAATAGATAAATGAGAACGAAGGTTGAAGAGTGCGGTATGTTTCATTGATTGCACAGGTAAGAATTTAAAAAAACAAATGGCAACACGTTTTCTTTCGATTGTCAAGTGACCGATTATGAACACATCAGAAACGACAAAACAATATATACAATCGAATTCACACGACTATTGATGTTACTTCATAAAAACGGAACTAAGAATTGATTTCTATTGAGAATTTATTGACTAATGTTCATAAACACACTTCATTATGCATGAATGTATGTTTGTTGATCCCAACCGTGAGAATAACAAAAAAAACAAGCTGTTCCTGTCTTTTTTTTTTCTTTCTTTCGAGTTCATCAGTCGCCTGCCACTATTGACTAATCTAATATCAATCATTCGTGCTCCGTTAATCTCGAACTTATTCGTTTCTTCCTTTAGCATAGACTATTGATAGTCATTTATCCATTTCAACACCATTTTTCTTGTTTTTACAATACCAACACGTACTCATCTTCGTTTATTATTTTGCTAACCGAGAAAAGAAAGCAGATGTAACTTAAATCCTCGATCAAATGATGTCATTTGTCTGTATTTTTTGTTTTCGACGAGCAAGAAAAAAAATCAAACGTGGCTTCAACTGTATATCTATCCATTTTCTGATAAAAAGCACACACACACACATACACTATCAGTCTTTTTTTCTTCAACGTGCTTATTGAGATTTCGAAACAAAGGGAAAAAAAATCAAACGTTCACGACATCCGTTTCTTATTTTCGAAAATTGCATGCAGGTGATTTTCTCACAAACGAAAACGAGCTACCAACTGTCCACTATCCCTTTCTCTATAATTGTCGCGCACGAGTACGCACTTCACTCACGGAAATGGTCGTGGACAGCTGTTCGATAATTTTCGCTTTTTAGATCGATACATTTATCATTTCGAGTAATGACTCAAATCGTTACAAGGTAAACCATTTTGTTTTCATTCATTTTCTTGTCTAGTTTGTATTTTTTGGTTACACTTGATCGTCTTTATTATTTCGTAAAGCCGTTTAGACTCGCTCGTGTTCTAATGTCGATATGACGGATGAAGTGTGCTGCTTGTCGCTCGGTCCCTCAAGCTATTTCTTGCCTATGAAAGCGAGAGAGAGAAATTCTCTCTTGCCCGGGAAAAGAAGAGAGATAATATTGCATACCTGAAACAGAGAGAGAGAAAGAGAAAGAGAAAAAACAGAGATTGGCTAACAGAATCTATTGGTGGGTGGAGGGATGATGATAGCGGAACTATTTTATCCATTGCATAGACGAACAGTCTTCGCACATTCTCTCTCGCTTGCATCTATTCATCAGGGTATATATGTGTTTATTCAGCACTGTACATCGACATACGTCAGGAGAACTACTGAAAATATTCGAAATCATCAAACGAAATAGAAAAGATAATCTTTTTCTTCTTCGTCTTCTTCTTTGTTCAAATATATCGATTTCTTTAACACCTTTAGTTCTATTGTTTATTTATTTTGTGATCGATTTGTATTCAATAGATTAGAATAAAAAAAGCAACAAAAAAGAAAGAATCAAAATGATGACCGCTAGCAATCTAATCGAACCGACACGATTCAAGTAAGTAAGTGAATCTATATATTTATAGATGCTGATAAATCGTTTGATGACACACATGTGTGTGTATATCAACAATTGCTAAAAACACATAGAAAAAGCAATCATATTTCTCGTTTTTTTTTCTCTTTTTTTGTCATTGTGTTTTCAATCATCTATTTGTTTCTATTACTACTACTACCACTATTACCACCACCACCACCGCCACATGTGATGGACCATCGCTACGCGAAGATCATTTCTTATTAAGCTCGAAACAAACAACATGTCTTGTTTGTTCATCGAATTAACTTTTGTGTTTGTGTGTACATGCGTGTGTGTGTGTGTGTGTATGATGTAACTTTTTCTTCATCATCTTTTTCTTCTTCTTTTTTGATTGTTGTTAGTTTATATCAATTGTGTCCTCGACGATGATTACTTTAATGATTTATTGAAAGTCTAACATCAATGTTTTTTCTCAATAGTATGCCGTCTGGTTGGCCAACGCCGTTACAACTTGTTAAAGATCTCGATCGAACAAGTTGTTCAATTAAATCTGAAGAATCAACATCAACTGATGAATTAGATGATGATCAAAATAACGATGGCGAAGGTGTTTGGAGTCCGGATATCGAACAAAGTTTTCATGTAATTAAATTGATTTGAATTTGCTTGTTAATTGAACTTTGTTTTTCCTATAGGAAGCATTGGCTATTTATCCGCCATGTGGCCGAAGAAAAATCATTTTATCCGATGAAGGTAAAATGTTCGGTCGAAACGAACTGATTTCCCGTTATATTAAAATGCGTACGGGCAAATCTCGAACGCGAAAACAAGTTTCATCACATATTCAAGTTCTTGCTAAACGAAAATCGAAAGAACTTCAATCGTTATTCAAAGTAAATCAATTTAATCGAACAAAATCGAAATTTTCTTTTTCTTCTTCGTTTTCGTTTTTCTTAGGATTCAAATTTAAAAGACCAACATCGATCATTTGTTATGAATCAACATTATCATTCATCGTTACGTGATTCAACATCATCATCACAAATTCTCACTGATAGTTCATCAGCCTATCATCCCTATCGTCCAACAGTCTCACTTTTTTCACCAGCAACCAACATGAATATCGCCCCGTCACCTTCATCATCATCACCATTCAAACCGACATCAACTCTTTCTCCTTATTCATCATCATCAATCGTACGTTGTTGTTGTTGTTTTTCTTTCTTCAAATAAATCATTCGACTTTCTTTTCCCGTGCAGAGTCTTTGGCAACAACAAGCCGTACCAACACCTTATGTTGAGTAAGTTTAACAATTCTTTCGTTGAATTGAAATGAAATCAATGATTTGCTGAACAGTATTAAGCCATATTCACCATCGTCAACATCCACAGGCGAACTTATTCCAACAGCAAGTTCAACAAATTCACTAACAACTCGATTTCTCAGTTCGAATCGAATGAAACTCATTGAATTCGCGGGATATGTCGAATCGAAACGAGATTTAGATTCAGTAGGAAAAGATTGATTTCGTTTTTTTTGTCTTTCTAAATGAAAAATTCTTGCAGAGACATTATCTTCTTCATATTAGTCAAGAAGCGGGCACTGATATCAAGCCAGATGTAAGTCGATTGATTAGATTCGCTCGATGCCAATCGTTCTTCTTCTTTTCAGCGAATCAAATTGAATCAAATTATTGATCTTTTTCCAACGTTAAAAGAACTCTATGACAAAGGATCACCGGATGCATTTTATGTTGTCAAAGTTTGGGTAGGTGAATCGAAAGATTTTCTTCATCGAATAACTTCTTTGAATAGGTTAACATGAATTATCAAGAGAATCCATCGAATACATATCATCATTTGTCTTTGTAAGAAAAGAGAAAGCAAAAATGGCGATTTTATTTTCTTTATTTCAATTGAATTTTAGTTTCGAAAGTTCAGAAGATAATTTGAATGTTTGCATCACAACAAAAGTTTGTTCATTTGGAAAAACAGCTGTTGAAAAAATCGAGGTGAGAGAGAGTTTGTTTTATCGAAAAATTCATCGAACCATTTTTATTGAAGAATGGCACAACAAAATACAATGATGTCTTCGGCAAATGTATCTATCGTTCGACTGATACAACCATGTGTACTTACATGGTTAATTTTATAAAAAAACTCAAAAATGGAATGTACATACGCGAAGTGATGAATACAATACTCGAACCTCTAGGTGTTCTTCAAGTAAGTTGACATCGTTTTCGAAATTCATCGGTCAATTTGTCGAATGTTTTGTAGACAGTTGTATCGAAAGATACAGATGAGTTACTCTTATGTATTGCATATATTTTCGAAATTAACGAATCATCATTAGGTGGAACACAATCAGCGGCTTATCGTCTCTGCGAATAAAAATGAACACAAATCGCATTTTCTCTTTTCTCTTTTCTCTTTTCTTCGTTCTCTTTTTTCATTTGTTTGCATTTCGTTTGTCGTTTGTTTTTTTTCTTCTTTTTTTGTTTTGTTTTTGAGCCCCTCCTTAACAAAAAAATCAATACCGATTTGTCTGTGCAGATATATCAAAACTATCCCTTTAGAATCAGAATACATTACAACCATTATCGAATTTACAAAGCAACATTTTCTCGTTTGTCTTTTGTTCTATTCTCAAATTATTATTCTTATTCTTGAACATGTAGTTGTGTTTTTTTTTGTTTCTCTTCAACGCTTGTACCACTCTCTTCTCTTACATTGTCTTGTCTCTCTAATAAATTATTTTTCAAGATTCTCTCGTTTTTTTTTGTTTCAATCTGCAATATACATTCCAATGTCTGTCTAGAGATGATTGTGTGTGTCGAAGAAAAACAAATCGACGGTGATTTATTGACTTGTCTTAGACGAAACAAAGTTAATTTACCATATCGTTGATCTTCTTCTTTCTTTCTTTTGCATCCAATTTATCTGTAGAAGAAGAAGAGAAAAAAGGAATTCATATGATACAATAATGTACTTGCCTTTAATGAGAATGTTAGAAAAGCTCCAGTTGTAAAAACATTACATTGGTGACGAAAAAGAATATGATTGACGAGAGGAAAGAGAACGAGGCGTGTTAATTGCTGCATTGAGTCAAAGATCATCTGTGATAGAATTGATGAACGCATAAACGATCGAACTGTTAAGATTTGTTTGGCATGATAACATAGATATATAACAGCGCAGTTGTCAGTGACGATGATCGATGGAGTGTGTCGTTGTTGTCGTCGTTGTTGTTGCTGTTTGAGTGCTAGCTAATTTATTCGACAAGCGTGATACTATTAGAAGAACAGATAAGAATATCTCTATCGACAACACTTAGATTAAACACATTTATTGACAGAGGAATTTTTTCATTATTTTAAACGAGAAAATCAAAATCAATTCATATTGAGAAAGA
>Ga0209915_1002184_pt1 | contig 22327 bp, 18 predicted proteins | sample ThiBiot_750_plan_FD_183952 | JGI IMG/M metagenome (GOLD analysis project Ga0209915, IMG submission 183952) | Wastewater bioreactor microbial communities from Cape Town, South Africa - Thiocy_cont_750_plan (SPAdes) | ecosystem: Engineered > Bioreactor > Thiocyanate-remediating > Anaerobic-Aerobic... | reverse complement strand
TTGTAACGAAATCTATTATTGTTACATCGACATATGGCATAATTTCACGTTTACGTGCTTATATTTATCAAATATCGATGAAACGTAATGCAGAATAAAAATAGTCAGACTGGCAATAACCCATTTACGTCAGGCTGGAAAGGAAAAAAGACATGATGTTATACTTCATTGGAATATTCTAACTGAAGTAACTTTAAATATATCGACTCAATATGATTCGAAACATTACAAATATTCGATCTCGAATAATAATTAATTATTGTTGGTGTAGTTTTTATTTTAATAAAATGTCAAATGATGATACAGAACAACCGGTAGAAGACGGCAGAATCAGTCAAATAGCAGACGATGATATACGCAATGCTATAATAAATACCACTGCCGTCGCTGTACCCTCTTTAGTTTAGAATTCAACTGGGACAAACTCAGGAACATGGAATTGGCCTATTTTCGGTAACGTCTACGGAAATGATTGAAGAAAAATATGTACATAATATCAAAAACGCTTTATTTATTCTGGAATATATTTATCAGACAACGGGTTATGTTCTTTTCGTGATTTTACTCTTGAGTTGTGGTTGTATGGGTTTTTTTTCGTGCTGATCATATAGAATTTCTGACTCAAAGCAAATGTTTTGTTATATTTCGACGTATATTTATATAGGAATAGAAAAACGAAATATATGAAATAAAATACAAGGCATGAGCACACACATGTTTGCTGAATAAGACAGGGAACACTGTTTCAAAATGCATATCAAAATGAAATAGTTTTGTTTTTCGTTTCTTCTTCTTAAATACTATATTCTCTTGAAGTCGAGCTGCCAGTCGATGATGATGATGCATGCGGTGGTGGTGGTGGCGGTGGTGCATCAACAGAATCATATGTTAAATAAGTCGACTGTAGATCAGCATTTGGTCGTCGAGTTAATGCTTGTACCGTTCGTTTGAGATTATAATGACTCGATGTTGTCGATGATGTTGCCGGCGAATGAAACGTTTTCAATGGTTGTATTTGTTGTACATGATCTTCGGTGTGATTCATCGATTGATGAATGCCAACAACGACGATTGTTGGTGATTTGTTATGTCGTTGCGATGGTACAGCATAGTCGACACTTGTCGAACTCAAACTCGACGAACGATGTTGAGATGTAAGAAGTGGCCGTGCAACTCCGTGTGCACTTGAACTCGATCGAGACAGATCATTACTTCCATAACAGCTATCTTCGGAACTACCGGTACCCATACCTGTCGATGTTTTGATTTCATCGTAACCATCGAGATGATGATGATGATGGCCAATTAATTTCTAAGATTAATAAAAAAAGAAAGAAAATGAGAATTGACTGAATTAGTTGCATAACGAAATGTGAACGTGTTCTATTCGAAAAATGCTAAACAATATTTCTAACCTTTTCATCGAATTTGTCAAAAGAAAAAAGATCGATAGGATTATATCGACAATGTTCACACACACACACAGTTAGATCAAATGTGACCTTTTTCGATGAAATTCTTCGATGAATAAAAACAAAAACTTACTTTCGTTGTTGTTGTTAACAATTTATCGGCATCAGTCGATTGTAATAATTCACAAGGTGTTTTCAATGATGAATGATGTAAATGTCGGCAACGTTTTTGTTTACAAAAACAAGCTATTAAAATTCCCATAGTTATGCTAAAAATGAGCGTGAGTATGGTCGATATCAAAACGACTAAAATCATTTCTCGTGTAAAAATTGTTTCTTGTTCAATAATTAAATCTTTTTTAACTAAATTCTTTGGCTCGTCATTTGAATTTATCGATGCTGTATAAAACAATTTATCAACATATTCACCAATTTTAATATTAACAATCGTTGTCGAACATTTCGATATTGGTTTGCCTTGATCACAAACTTTGACTGTCACTCGATGATGTCCCTGAGGTAGATTACTTGTCAAACCAAATATCGTGCCATTGTGCCGATGAATTTGAAAGAAATCATTTTGATTGCCATCGATAATTGCGTATGTTAAATTGCCGTTCATTCCTGCGTCAAGATCTCGCGCAATAATTGTCGTCACAACGATTGTTTTCGTTTGATTGATTTGAATAAATTCACTTGGAATATAAATCGCTGTCGGTTGTGATTCAATACTCGGTGGGTTATCATTAATATCAATTAGATCAATGGTAATATTAACACGAACACTATGAAGATTATCGTTGTCCTTTGCGATTAGATTCAAATGATAGGTCGAATGAAGTTCGTAATCGAGAAGTGATTTCGTTCGTAATTGACCGTTGAATGGATTGATTTCGAATAGATTTTCATCGTCGATGCAAGTCAATTCGTATGTTATCGTTGAATTAACATCTCGATCGATAGCCTTCACTTGTCCGATCATTGTTCCAACGGGAATATTTTCAGCGACTTGAAAATGGTACGAATCTTGTTCGAATTGTGGTTCGTTATCGTTCGTATCGTTGATGTAAACAGTAAATGAATGAAGAGTTTCGAGACGTTTCGGATGTGTACCGTGATCGGTGAGATTTAAAATGAGCTCGTATTTGGTTTGTGATTCGTAATCGAATGAAATATTTTTAGCAACGGAAAGAATGCCGGTGTATGCATCGAGATGAAATAATCGCGAATGATTCGAAGGAACGAGAGAATATGTGACGAGACTATTCGATGTATTCGGTGCATCGAGATCGCGAGCATGAAATTGAATGATTCGAACGTTGTTTTCGTTGTTTTCTTTGACAGTGATGGGCGTGGGATAGGAGTCTAAGATTGGAGGTGAATCATTGATATCAAGAAGAACAATTGTGATTTCTTTTTGAGTTGTTAGTGATGGTCCTGTGCCTATATTTAACAAACAAACAAACAAAAATGAAAGATTTTTCGAGAAATATGAATAATCGAACCTTGATCACGTGCTTCGAATGTCAATCGATATTGTTCTTGTTGTTCTCGGTCGAGTCGTCCTCGAACTGTTAAACTATACAAATCATTAAATTGTTCGTTTAATTGAAATAAATGATTGTATGTTAGTAATTTTAAAATAATTTTATCATTTATCGAATCTTTATCACTAACACTCAAATGAAATAAACGTTTGTCAATCGGTTGTTCTTCTTCAATGTAGAATAAATGTTTTCGTGGATCGATTTTACTCGGATCAGTATCAGGCAAAATAAAATCAATATCCGGTGGACAATCATTAACATCAAGAATATCGATTTCAATTTGTGTGTAAACATTGACCGCATCGGGACCGTTGTCTCGTGCTCGAACATTGAAACGATAATTGGTTTCTTGTTCATAATCTAATGATTTAATCAATCGAATAATTCCACTTGTAACATTGATTTCAAATGGAAATGTTTCGAGAGGTGTATTCGCAAGAATTGTATAGTTAATTAATGCATTCAAACCTTCATCTCGATCGAATGCTTGAATATGAAGAATATCGGTATTGATCGGCGTATTTTCTCGAAGTTTAATATGATATTGATCGTGTTCGAATTTCGGAACATTATCATTGGAATCTAGAATTTGTATGTCGAGAATTAATTCGCCTGTTAATTGATTGTCACTAGCTAAGATCTTCATTTTATACGATGAACGTGTTTCACGATCGAGAGTTTTTAATAAACGTAGACCGAGTTGATTTTCTGTGTGAAGATTAACGATGGAAAATGTTTGAACAAGTTCATCATCGTTGATTTCATCGACGGGTACAATTCGATATTCAATTCGATCTTGATAATCGAGATCAGTTGCCGATGGAAATGATGAAACATGACCAACGTCGGTATTTTCCGATAGACGTATTTGAAATGTTGAAACAGGAAATCTCGGCGGATTATCATTGATATTTTCAATGGTGATTTCTAACGAAAGTATGTCGACTGTTTGAGACGAAGCTATCATTTCTAATGTTAGAATACATCGTTCACAATTGCAGATATGTGTTCGACATAGTTCTTCTCGATCGATCATACGTTTTATTGAAATACGTCCAGTTAATGAATCGATAATAAAATAAGAATTATGTGGACTTGAATCGGACAGAAAGGAAAATTTGAATAGACTTGTTGATGATGAATACACACGATTTAATTCATAAATCGATGTACCAATTGGACTTTCTTCATGAAGAGATATCGGTGGTAAACGTTGAATGGCAGTGGAAATTGTCCGAAGATAAAAAAGAATTAGTAAAAATTGAATAAAATACATGGTCAAACTAAATCTAGATGAGAAAAGAAAAGAAAAGAAAAATGAGTGACTGTGAACAGTAAGTTCATATGATTAATCCTTGTTCTAATGAGTTAAGACCTGAACAAAGATCAAACTATATCTATCTCTCGGGTTGATGCTAAAAAAAAGCGAGAGAAAGAAAGAAAGAATGAATGAGAGAGAAAGAGAGAGAAGCTGATTGTGCTCGAGAGAAAAAGAACAAGTTGGTTATATATGCAGAGTTTTTTTTTATATTCTTTAGTGTTAAAACAAGAAAAGAAGAAAGACATCACCGGGGGAGATAACAAAGATGAATGTATGAGCATAAATTCGCTGAGGGTGTGTTTGTGATTAGAGATTTTAATGAACAACCTGGTCACGCACCAATTTGTTTCTCTCTTTACTGATGCTGCTCAGTCAGATTGTATCGATTTATTCGAAAAAACGAAGATACACATGCATACAAATCGTTTGTTCGTTGAACACACGCTCACCTAATTTTTAAACTAATGACCGATAGTTTACAAGTGTGAATGATGATGATGATGTCTCTTTTCTTTTTTCCTGTGATTCAGCGCTTGTAAACAAGTTAAAGAACAAAAAAAGAATGATGAATGTATAGACACGAATTTGTATACTACAACAAAGTGACTTCCTTTCCGGAAGAGTGAATAGATGCACATCTGAATATTCTTACGAATGTGTGTTTTGTGTTGTTTAGAAGACAAGACAAGGATTACGAAGCTATTGATGTAGACATGATTGATTTTTTTTTCTTCAGTCGATAGCCGACAAACGTTCATAGTGACAAATGAAACGTCAAATAGTGTTAAACTCACCCGTCATCGACCAGTTTAAGAATCGGATCGAATGATCGACAAACTAGAGAAGCTCTATTAGACAGACACTGTCATCTTAGTAGTCGTATATACTATACATAAACGGATAATAAGTGATTATGCAAAAGACGAATCCAGAAGTCTATTTAATAGAAAAGAAAGACAAAAACGAACGCACATCTATGATGTTCAAGGATACCAGCCGCACGCACTCTCTTCTAATTGCCAGAATAAGTCAATGCCAACAGAATAAGATCTGTCTGTTCAATGATTCTTACCGTCTCATCTTGTGTCTCAATGTTTCTTATTTTGAAAAAGATTTATCTATTCACACAAACAATGTAACCACTATCGCTTATCGCTTGATTAAGAATATATATATATATGATGTCTTGATATAGACACACACATGCACACGCAAATTTGATATTGTCTAGGCGGGGACGATGACGTTCGAATTATTAATTTCAATTTCTCTACATACACGCTCCCACTGGTCAAATTAAAGTTCAGGGACGATATGACACATATGGATATAGATGTACATATTTATATATCCGAAATACATTCGAGATGAATTATTTCATTTTCACACGAGATACATCTTTCACGCCTAAATTAGACATACGTACATAAAGAGCAAACAGCACGCGACACTGACCTTGTGTATTCATGTATTAAGAAGAAAAAAATCTACCTTAGCCTATTCTTGCTTCGTTCATCGAACCGTTCATTATGAACAGAGACAGAAAAACAAAATTTAAATGATAAACTATGTTTATCGTAATAAACACGCCCTATAAAACAATTAAAGACCGATTTGATTCCAATTATAAATGGCTACTCTATTTAGTTGGTCAGTCGCACCGCCCTTTTCTCTCTCTCTCTCTTGCTTTCTTTTTACAGAGACGGATCATTATTTTCGACTTGACTAATGTTCATACGCGTGCACTTTCGGATGACAAAATCCGTATGTGCCCGCGTATAAACTGACGAATATCATAATAATGAGCGACGGCAATTGTTGAGTCGGAGTTCAAATAAGCAGAAGGAAACGAAGAAGAAAAGAAATTGATGATAATGATGATGATGCGATGAGTTAGTCAGTAAGCGCGACTTCCGGTTGAATGGTCCGGTTAGATCTGATAACATGCGTCTACGTTGACATGAATACAGGAGAAAAAAACACACACACAATAACGAAAAGATTCTCTTAGACCGTAAACATTAATACGATATAAAAATGACCCGAGGACATTGTTTGATCTTGACCTGATTATCAGTCTATCTGATCTTTTCTTTTGTTGTTTTTTATTTTTTCTTCTACTAACTAAAACAAACAAACTCTAATAGATTCAACAAGTATTCTACGCATTTTAAATCATGCTGTTTCATCTTACAAATATATCAAATAGACATCTATCATTGTCAATAGAATAAAGACTTCTAACGAGTATTGATACTACCGGTGTGAGCAGAGATTTGATAGACAGCAGCTGACGGCTGCTAATAAAAAGCGATCGCATGTTGTTTTTCAGAGCTTGATAAAACGATACGCTCATAATCATAAGTCAATTTAAAAAAAAAAGGAGAACTGCATCAGATAAAAAGAAAAATCTTACTTACATACTATCATCACATCATATAAATGGCTTCTGACGGAAACATCCCGTTCCTCCCTTTGCTTCTCTCTCTCTCTTTTATGCTTGCATTTTCCCTCGACTATTAGTTTTTTCTTATAAGATTATGCAGTGAGTTTGAAACAAATGCAGCTGCCGGTAGCGGATGTTAAAGAAAGGACAAGAACAAGCAAGAATGTAAAAGACATAGAGAATGAATAAAAAAAGTGGCTGGTTCTGACTCGTTTATTAATTTGACATTGAATTATCTACTACATTTCACTTGTATGTGTGTGTGTGTGTGGACTATGTCGTCAATGGAACAGAGACAACGTGCGGAAAAGACAATGAAACTACAAGGACGATGAAGGCGATCGGCTAATCTCGTTGTATGAACGAGCGACAATTACTCTCTCTCTCCCTGCTTTATAGAATTTGAATGACGTGTGTCTCATTTGAAATTTTTGTTTCTCTCTGTCTCTCTTTCTTTCTCCCTCCCTTCTTCCTTTTTTTTCATTAATAATTATTCTCATATGTATATATATACATATTCGAGCAGGTACTACAACGTTTTCGAGTGTACGAAACAGACATCAGCTATGAAGGTCAAACGAATAGGGACGCAGCAGGACTCTAACCTTTTGGGTCAGCGCGTCGTTTGTCAATAGACGTATGTATATACGCACAGATTGTATATTGACTTTGAATCGCTATATGAAGTAGAGTACAAATTGGAGTGGACACAGTAAACGAAGAAAGAAAAGAGAAGCAATTGAACGAAAAACAAATTTGATGAAGCTGGTTATTCGCATTGTTATTATGTGAAGCTCATTCACGTTTAAACAAGGTCACTGAAATGAAAAAATAAAAATAAACGTGACGTAGAAGCCAACTACCGTTGTCTTTCATCAAAAAGTAAAGAAGCACAAAAAGAAATGCGCAAGTCTAAGTCAACATGAGAGAAGAAAACATAATCATTAGTAACATGAGAAGATTACGATTACTATAATTTGTATTTCGACGAAGAATTGTCTACGACTATCTGTCTATCGGATGGTACCGAAATACAAATGTATATGTACAGGTGACGCACATCATACAATTTTGCTCATAGAAATATTAGATGAACAGATTGCTTTTCAGTTAGTTTTTTTTTGTCAAACAAATTGATCATCGAAGAATGAGCGAGTTAGTTAGTTAGTCGGTGCGTCCGAGTGAGTTGTTCCGGTTGGTTGAGAGCTACTATAAATACAGAGGTATGATTAGTATAAAGGAAGAATTAATGCCGTAGTTCATGTCTGACGTATTGTTCTTTCTTTATGAAGAGAAATGGTGATGAAGCAAAAAGGAAATGACTAGCCTACACTGACTTCGTTGTATGTTCCATATCCGTTATGCTTGTCGATTGACAATAGAGAAACTGGACTAGTTACTACGAGTGATGAGTGACATGACATGTTCCGTAGACGCATAATTTATTAACGGGATATTTCATTTAAGATGTCATTGTGTACATATTATCATTTATCATAATTTGATTTCGACTAATAAAAACAAAATCTCTGCTGTTCGATAATTGATATTGATAGGAAAATATTGATCTTTCGCTGATTTTTCAACAGACTGACTAGTGAATATTTACTCGATGTCAATAGAAAAGAAGAAAAAAAAGAGACATTGCCTTTCTCAGGACAAACGTGATGAATAGAAATAATGATCAGTAAATGTCGATTGTACGACCGAACTTACGGACATATGACCTCGAATGAAAAAACGGATAGATATACATAAGGGATAACAAGCTATCTGAAAAGAGGCTTCCGGTGATTTTCTTATGAATTCTATCCTATCTATATTCAATGTTATTCATCATCCTCTTCTTTTCTCAATTCAGTTCCGCTCGACGAACTCAATTAGAAGCGTGCATTGCACATCACTAATGGTCATCATTTGCTTTTCGAGAGTCTCTCTCCCTCACCACTCGACTGTGTCGGCTATCAGTCAAGCAAGGCTAAGTGGTCAATATTCTCTTTTTCTCTCTTCCTTTTGCTGTACTTTGTAATTTCCTTTTCTTCTATCCTCGATTTAGAACTAGTGCCAACATTCCTTAATCGTGCACTCGCACTCTCCGATCGTATATAACCTTCACGGTGGATTTTTCTTCTTCTATTTTTAAATTACATTGACTTTTACTCTTACAAAAAAAAACATATGTCAACATAAATGCCTGCACAATTCTCACCTTTTCTTCTTCTTTCTTCTCTCGGGATATAATGAAATATTCATAAATAAAATTCAAAAGTTTGTCTTTTCTTGACTATTCAATCGATCTCATGGGAAAATAAGTATCATTCATTCACATGTGTCTTACCTTTATTATTGTTTTAATAGACGATAGTTAGAATAACATAACACAAGGAATGATGATCAGACACGCCGCCCAAACTAGCATAGTTCAACTATCATAACGACGACGACTATGTCTTCTATTTCTACTCGTAAGACTAATATCTATTTGTCCAGATATCCATTACTCTTCCTTGTTGTTCGACCACTGTGCGTTCACTATCATAACTCTGACATTTTCTCTGTTCTTCTAGCACTGTAGGCGAGTGAAAGAAAAAGAAGCGCGACTTTAATGAATTCTTCTTTTTCTCGCTTTCTCTCTCCTCTGTCCAGTACACACAAATTCTCATTTCCTGTTGACTGTGAGAAAGAAAGAAGAAATGAATAGAGAGACTGACTACTTCATCGTTCTCTATCCTATAATACAGAAATAATAAAAAGCAAAAGCATTATCATCAATAGAAACGGTGATGAGCGAAGAGTGTCATAATCTAATAGAAGCAAGGGGAACAACACCAAAGTGATTACCGTTAATCGATCAAACTCAGAAACAGAAGTCGACAACACGAATCTTCGTCTAGCTTAATAACATCACGTCGTACAGATAACTCTCTCTCTCTCTCGTTTAGGAAAATGATGTAATGAGAATCGATGATGTCTCTATATATATATAAAACTAGTTAGTCGCCGTCGTTATATCTTAGTTAAAAGAATATAAAAAAAATTACAAGGTAACGGAAAAAGATTCCGTCTTCATTGACAATCTTTTGTTCGGGCGTTTTTCTTCTAAGTCAAATAAAAACCTATTAACTATGCGGCAAAGTCGTTGTTTGCGCCTGTGACATTAATCTCATCAACATAATCATAAATTAAAATGATGAACAAGAACAAAGAACATCAACTAACTTTGCTCATCGACCTAGCAAATCTGATGTTCAAGTGTAGAAATAAAGCAATGAATCATGATATTTATCATCTTGATTTCTTCGTTCTTTACGTAATAGACATACATACATACGTACATCGACTACCAATAACCTTTAGGTGTGATGATTTGTTGGCAATGTTGTGTTATTTAGATATGAATAAAGAAATTAATCGTTCAAATCGATCTAATTGTACTAAAATAATAATAATAATACTGAAGATATGTCTTCTTCTTATTTTTATTAGCTTACCAAATGATTCTGCCGGAATGTGAATTGTAAAAGGAGAAGAAGAAGAAGAGGGGAGAAAAGAAATTGACTGACCAATGTTGAGTATTATCGTATGACGATGTAATCAGCGAGATGAGTGTAATAGAACAAGTGCAACAGAGGGAGAACGACGAACATTCTCTTACTATGAAAAACTGAATTATTGATATGTGTTGACCGGTCTATAATTTTCTTTTTTTTCTAAAGACATAATGACAAAATAATTTCTTAATGTGATGATCGAGTGTTCTCTTGAGATTCGTCAAAGACTTCGAGTTATTTTAAACTGTAATAAAAAACCCGAAGAAATCAAACAGTTCATATACGTATCTCTCTTATGGGCTTTCTCGTTTATTCAAAATCAAGGCGAATAACTAGTCAATATCGGATTTATTCTCACGAGTATAAGATGAAGAACTATTACACCAAATTCTTTCTCTTTTTTTTTATAATATTTATCTCTCCTTCAAGAAACCCGTTAAATAACATGCACATTCGACATAAAATATAACTAAACATAACAAAATCTAAGAAGTTCTATACATGTCAAGGTTTTCTTCTTCTTCGTCTCGTATGTAAATCTTCTTAAATACACATAAATGACGTGAAAGATCATCATCTAAGAAAGTGTTTATATTTGACTTGAATGTGAAAAGTCTCGAGCAATATCGATCGTTTGTGATCAAACGGCATTCGCCGGCTGACAACGCGCTCTTTTTGCATAATAAGATCTACCCCATGTAATAGCTTATCCACTAATTACCGGTTATCTGTGTAACTATTAGAATCATTTGTGCTTCACTTCATCTCGATCACATGCTGAATTAGATTCGAATATAACTTACGACTGCTTATTATACATTTAACAACGATTACATAAGTTTTGTTTTTTATTGTTCAATCATCATCATCATCATCATCGGCTTACATTCATCGTGCCATCGAGCTTCATTTTCTATGCAAGAAAAGGAAAAGTGAGCGCGGACAGTGACAGTTTTTATTACGATTATAATAATTAAACAGATCAACGTTTCGTCTTTCTCTCGAGTATACAATCGAAGATATTATCAGCATAGCTTATTTCAAATTCATTTGATACATGACTTACATAAGTGTGTTCAATTGATGTCGTTGTTCAACAGAAAAAAAAACGAAGTAACACAATGATGAGAAGAGAAAAAAAGAAAACCTATTAAAATTATAAGTTATATATCTATACAATCGAGAAAAAAAAACTGATTTCGACATGTCTCAAGAACACACTTTTGTATTGGTGAAAAAAAATTCATATTCGATCAAGAGAATATGAGCCGTAATAAAGATAAGGATTGAAATCGATTGATTATAGTTTTTTTTTGAACAAGCAATAGATGTATTGAACATTTATGACGTCGGACAACGATCGACGACGTCAAGGGTACTTTCTCGTTGACAAAAAGACACAAGGTGTATATACAAATAACGAACTTCCTTGAGGGCACTTCGAATTGATTGATTGCATGAATACACAAGGGAAACAAACAGTTGACGATCACAAGTGTTTTTTACCTTTCGTCTCGATGGAAATTTTAATTACTTTTCTTCGAGATGTCAAATTTGATCGGATCGTTCATCGGCGAGATAAAATCTAATCTTTCGACATGTTTTCTCGACAGATTGATGAACACAAAGATAAACGTGAATTCTCGGACAAATCCTCTCAATCACATAATTAAATTTAATAGAAAAAAAAAGACAAATAATTAGTCTAAGATCAACTCTAAACAACTAGACAGAAGTTTATTTCAATTTTCTCGCAGCTATTTCACACGGTGATAGTCCTTGTTGTTTCAATTTTTCTTCTTCTTCTTTTTCGTGATGATCTTTTTCATCATCTTCACAATGTCGAATCAATCGTGTATTATCAAATAACATATATGGTTTGACAACCAAACCTAACAAACAAATAATTCGAGATAAATAGATAAAAAAAATAATAAACATACGATATGTATTCTCTCCGGTTTGAACTGTTTGTAATACTTCACGGCGAAGGTAACTATCTGTATCTTTTGCTGCTCGAATTAACTAAGAAAAAAACAAAAAGATACTATTGATTTGAATGTCAAACGATGAATAACATACTTCTCTGATCGTTTTTTCGTCAGTTACATTTTTATAATGAGCGAAATTTTCTCGAATGCCTTGTGTCATACCTAGACAAGAATTTTAATGCAAAAGACATAGCTCGATTGGAGAAATTCACTCACTAGCTATTCGTGCTGGATCATTTTGAAAAACAGCTTGAGTCGTATGGAGTAATTTCTTATAATGTTTCAAGACTTGAGAACGAAGAGACGAACCCATTCTTAATTTAGTTCTTTCTAGTTTTTTTTTCTTCTCTATAGAACAAAACAAAAACAAAAAAGAAAATAACCAGTCACTGGTTTCAGTCTCATTGTTGCCGTTTTATATCTATTCATAAATGAACAAAACAAAATAGACCGTATAACATGTAAAATAAATGAAAACAACAACAACGAAAAGAGAAAAGAATGATCATAGTAATAGTAATGATAACTGTTCTTGTTTGTTTGGAAATAAAAGGATCAATTGAATTGATGCTTTTCTATTTCTTCTTCGGAGCAGCAGCAGCCTTGGCGTCTTCAACTTGTGCTGGTCGAACGAACGGAATTAATTCCGAATATTCTAAAAATTTAAACAAAAAATGTCGTTTCAATTGAACAAAACACACAATTGCTTACTCTTCGGCATAAGTGGCTTAAGTACTTCGGGTACACGAATACCTTCTTCCGTTTGATAATTTTCAAGAATAGCGCAAATTGTACGTGTTGTTGCACACATTGTTGCATTTAACATGTGAACATATTCAGCTGATTCGTTATTTTTCTTTGTTTCACCATAACGAATCTTTAAACGTCGTGATTGATAATCGAGACAGTTTGAGCAAGAGACAAGTTCACGGAATTTACCCGAGCCTGGAAACCAAGCCTCTAAATCGAATTTCTTCGATGCAGCATTATTCAATTCACCTATTCAACGAAAATCAAATTCCTTTTCTCGTTTTCATTTGACTTTTCAACAAACCAGAAACAATGTTAACAATACGATAGGGAATGCCCAATTGTTTGTTAAATTCTTCAGCATTACCAATCATCGTTTCGAACATTTCCCATGATTTATTATCACGTGGAGATGTAATACAGAATTGTTCGATTTTTTCGAATTGATGTACACGGAAAATGCCACGTGTATCACGACCATGAGAGCCAGCTTCTTGTCGAAAACAAGTTGAAATACCACCATAACGAATGGGTAAAACACCTTCAGGAATCCATTCATCTCTATTTCACAAAAAAAAATGAATCATTCTGTCGTTTTTCTTTCTCGATCTCGTACCGATGAAAAGCAGCGATAGCTTGTTCGGATGTTGCGATTAAATATTTTTCTTCGTCACTTGATTCATCGGGTTTATCGTTTTTGCAGACGACTTTGTAGAGTTCTTCGTCGAATTGACTTAATTGAGCAACTTCTTGCATGACTTCTTTTCGCATAAAAAATGGCGTATAGAGAATTTCGAAATCTTTGTCATTTAAAATTCGTAATGCTAATTGAATAATAGCTTGTTCAAGAAAGACAGCAGGTCCCTGAAAAAACATTCAAATCAATTTCAATTCGACAATTTCGAATGCACATACTTTCATAAAATAACCTCGAGAACCAGCAACTAGAGCTCCACGTTCGCCATCATAACCATCGATCATGTACATTAAATCAAAATGCGAGTATTTCTTTCGTGTTTCAACATCTCCGAAGGTTCGTTCAGTGACGTTGTTATCTTCATTGTCACTAACAGGTACTGATTCATGAACAAGATTACCAATTTCGTGCAAAGTCGAATTACGTTCGTTTTCAATTCGAACGAGATTTTCTTTTGTTCGTTCGATTTCAGTGTCGATTAAAACACTAACACGTTTGATTTGTGTAACGGTTAGTTTTGTCAATGTTTCGCCAGTGATTTTTGTGAAATCGATTTCGAAATCATTGGGAAGTTGTTCGGAATCACCTTCGTTTTCTTTGGCTTTCTTTTTCTCGCCAATTGTTTTACCACAAAGATTTTTGACTTTATTCCATTGATCAGCTTGATAACGAACAGTTCGCCATTGACTATCGAGTTCGATGACTTTATCAACACGTTCAGTGCCTTTGTAACGTTTCGTTTGAGAGTCATAGACGACTTTAGGAGTTTGTCGAAGTAATTCAATATCGAGAACCATTCTTGAAAATTGATTTCTTATCTACAAAGTAAAAAGGAAATAACAACGCGACTATTTACGTATGTGAATAAATCGTATTGCATCAGATTTCGTCAGCCTTGACGAATCATTGTCGGAGAAAACAAATAAGTATGTAAACCAGGTCGATATGAGGATAAACGTACGAAATACAAATCATTATCAACCCACGTCAACACAATCCATCCATGTAGTATGTTTTTCTTCTCTCGAAAGCAAATGGATGTCGGCAGTATTGTTTTTCTGTGTCCTTCTCTTTCTCGTCTAGATGTCGTTATAAATCAGATAGGCCTCTATTTATTTTACTTTTCACACACACAAAAAAAAACTTTTTTTAAGAAGATTGTTTGACAACAGTTCGTACGAGTTTGTTACTAAAGACGAATTCCTTGATTTTGTTAGCTAAATAATAAAATGGTAATAAACTAGTAACATATTGAATCCATGTCCAACGAAATTCTTTCCAAAAATTTGGAACATAACGAATCGCTTGCGAACCAACATTAACAACAACTTTTATTGTTAATGCCGATGAAGGTGGCGATGACGATGGTGACCATTGAACATATTCAGTTTCAAATGATGTAAAATAATTACGCGATAGATAATCATTGTAAATTCGATTGAGTGATGGTGTTGCTTGTATATTCGTATAGTTAATAACTGATCCTTGAAGAGTGGAGATATTTTGATAGGTTAAAATCGGATCTCGTTGATGGAAACGTAATTGTCCAAAGATAGTCACTGATTTGTAATTCGATATGGCTGATGGTGCAGAAAGTAAAATGCGTCCGAGTGTTTCCATATCGGCTGTAGGATATCGATTTAATGTATATCGAAAAAAGAGCCAAAGTTCTAAGTTTTTCTTTAGAGTCAACGCTGAATCTATCGATTGTTCGATGCTAAGTGTTTGCTGATCAATAACTCCATCATTGTTAACATCTCGTGGAATACTCGTACTCAATGAACTAGGTAAATAATAGTCTGTAAAGTAACTGTTTAAAAGTGGATCTGATGATGAGAAAATTGGTGTTGTTGTTGTTCCTTCGATAATCACATTGTATCGTCGAAGAAAAACGACATTCGGTTGTTCATGATAAGTTAATTCTTTATAATAAAATCCACTAGTAAAATAACTTGTAAATAATGGCGGTAGAAAAGTTAGAATTAAACAAATGATTTGAAATACAATCGCTGTTGAACATGGATGAGCAAAATAACGAATTCGATGCTCTTGAGAATAGATTTTATACAAAACCATAATAGTATAATGTCAAGAATGTTTGATTCAATTCTTATCATCCAACATTGTCAATGAGCATTTGCACTGATCCCTAAGCCGTTGCCTCTATTAATAATGGTTACATACATCTGATGAATGACAGATGGCGCGTCAATTTCTTAGAGAATTCCTCCTCGAGGAGAAACTGATAATCAGTAGTAGCACAATTTTACATATAAAGCTTCGTCAAATATTGATCTTATTCTTCTTTATGAGATCATTTCTATGTAAACGATATTGAAAAAGAATATTCTCTCGAATTGCTTTGTAAGAAATTCATTAGCACGAAATGGTGATAGATTTCGTAATATTTCATTTATTCTTTTAAATTAGAAAATGAAATGATTGTCGAAGTCTTTTTTTATTTTATCAATATACGATCAAAGAGCTGTGAAAAAAAAATTTAAAAAGTTTAACAGGTTCTACCCAGATTTGAACTGGGGTCGCTGGATTCAAAGTCCAAAGTGCTAACCGCTACACCATAGAACCACGGCTATCTGTATATTTTTCTTTCTAATAACATGCTCTTCTTCATTCTACAAGAGATCTACTAAACGTCATTTGAACATGTTGATTTCCGTCAATATCTTCAACAAGCTCGTATTTACATTTCATTCTACATATGATTTATTTCGTTCTATTTTCTTTCCTTTTCTCTCTGTTATCTATAATTAGTTTGGCTGTCATCAACAATGATCTTCGAGATAATTTACAAACACATTTGGTGTCTCATAAACACCGTGAACCGTAGAAAATCTTCTGGCTGTCTTTTAGTGTGAGAAAAGGTGTGTTAGTAAAGTGTCATTTGATCTGTTGTGTATATTAATCATACGTATATGCCGATTGACTACTGCCCACGCAGTACTGCTGCTGTGCTAATCTCAGCCAAAGAAACAGCTCGAGTTATTTCAGGGTGCAATGAAAGAATAAACAGCAACAGCAATCGACTTGTTTGCGTATATCTTAGAACAGTAACGAAGAAGAGAGAAGAAGAAAAAAAAAGGGAAAACCACCCACTCAAAAAGGAAGATAGATAGATATCAACCATTTTCTCGTTTGGATTCATTCTATTCCGTCTTGTTGTGTCAGTGCTGATTTGCGTATTTCTTCTTCTTGTTGTTGGTTCTCTTACTCAAAATTCTTCGCTGATTAACTATGGCAGCTAATCGTCCGTTATCGAAAACATTTTGTGAAGTTTGCGGTCAAGTTTTCACGCCGAGAGATGCGATGCAAACGTATCAAAATCGATATTTTCATCCTCACTGTTTTTGCTGTGCAAGTTGCGGCAATTCAATAGCTGGCAAACCGTTCTATCCCAAGCCGAATAATCAATTTCAATGCGAAAATTGCAATAATGCACTCGCACCTGTGTATGAAAAAAACAACAACAAAGAGTCTATTTAATAATCTTTTTTTTTTGTTCTAGTTGTTGTATTTGTAATCAAAAGATTCAATCGGGTACAAAAGCAAAACGATTTCAAGAACGACATTATCACAGCGACTGTTTTCGGTACGAATTCTTTGTTTTAATTCCCAAGAGTCAACTAATTCTTTCTATTTTTCAGTTGTTGTAAATGTAGCGCAGTTATTCCTGATGGTAAATTACATTTAGACTCGTGGTTTTTTCTTCTACTGACGATTGATTTTCTAGGTCACAATTTTGTCGATATGTTAGACGGTCGTTTTCAATGTTTAACCTGTTCGAAACATGTTGTCGGAACTTATCACGGCAAAGAACATGCTCCTCATATCGAGAATAGCTTCGGCGAAATCGTTCTTGTGCAATGTGATCAAGCTGGCCGTGTGCCACTCTGCGACAAATGTTCTCGACCGGTTACAGGCGATGAAGAAGCCTTCAAACATGACACACGATACTATCATGTCGAATGTGCACGATGCAATCGATGTCGAAAGAAACTCTTCAAAATTCCGTGCAGAAAACTCGGCTCAGCTCTCGGTAAGATCAATTTATTTTCCTTCGAAATTGAAATCAAATAAGAATTTTAACTTTTTGTTTAGTTTGTCATACATGCTCATAAATCAATATTATTCCTCTGATTTTCCTAGACAAATATATGTTACTCAAACCCTCTCAAATATAACGAACGCACGTCCCTTCTCATATTTTAATCGAAACAAAAAAAAGATAATAAAAAAATCAATTCATTTCATTAACTTTTCAGTTGCGAATGTGTTGTTGGCGGTGCACGTAAGGGTATTAGTGATGGTTTTTTAGTTTTTTGATTGTCGACACGATGAATTCGTCGTTGTACTCGATGTTTAATCATTTCTTTGCTAAGTTCGACTTGTTGAAGCCAAGATTTTCGTTTGAAAAAGGTTGCTTCTTCTAAACAATTGACTGCTGTCGATCGGATCGTTGCACTTGCGTATCGTTCGTACGGTTGAAATGTCGACTGCCGAATTTGCAAGTCAACTCGAGATTTAATCGGTCCATTACGAAGATAATTCGAATGTTCTGGCAGAGGAATATAGGAGTCAACATCGAGCATAGCATCGCGTTCGATTGGCATTGAATTTTCATTGGATTGTGTCGAAATAACCGATGATTGTTTATCTTGTTGTGTTGATTGTTCGAGTTCGGTGAGCAATTGACGTTTTTTTGTTGTTTGATTTTGTTCGGTTTCGCGTGCTAAACGATTTGATGAGATTAAATAAGCATCAACAGATGACATCACCGGTTGAAATCCAGTTGATTGTTGTGGTGAGAGAGTAGGTTCGTTTTTTTGGACGATCGCTGTTGGAATGATTGGTAAAGGTTTTCGTTTGGTTTTCGTTTTCGTTTTTCGAGGACTTTCAATTGATTGAATTGGACTGATGAGTTCTAATGAAACTAAATGATCGTTTGCTTTTAAATCAAGTGGCGAAAGACTTGAAAGAATTTGACTATTCGAAAGATCAGATACTGTTGATAGACCTTCGAAAAATTGTATCGTGGAATTGGAAAGTTTATGATCGTCAGTTGCGAGAAGCTGCCGACGTGCTTGAAGATTACTAGCAGCGATTTGTTTGGCACGTTGTCGTTCGTCTAAAGCTAATTGTTTGATAGCTGCTTTCGTTCGAATGATTTTCTCTCGTTCTTCATCGGAATAGCCAACATAACGATGAGATTTTTCGTTGGTTGTCTTTTGCAATTGTTCAGTTGGTACGTCGAATGTATTGTTGAATCCATCGATGAGAACTTTATAACCAAGTAGACCATTGTTTGGATAGATACGTTTGGCTTGTGTCGTATGAAAATGACCACCGTATTTCTTCCAAACTCGTTCTCGAGCACGTTCATGCCAACTGTTCGAAACAAAGCACAGAATACAAAATAGAAGAATCTATTTCTATTGATTTACCTGATTATTCGACAATAGACTGGCAAGGACACATTGACATGATGTGCACCTGTTCGATGTACAGTACTATTCGCTGCTGTCGATGTCAAAAGACTCGATACGTATGCACCATTAGCATTCAATGGAATTTTTAATTGAAATTGTTTGTCATGAAGATAAAAATAGATTTCACTGAAACATTGTTTTTCTTCTTTGCTTTTCGTATTTGCCATGCAACGAAGTGCAATTTGAAATGGTAAATAATCTGTTATCGGATCTGGACATTGCGTACACAGGATCGAATTTCGAACAAATAAATCGACCATTTTCACATGTCCACGTTCGATAGCAATATGAATCGGACATTTAAGTGAATCCGGAAGAACCGTTGCCGCAGCTTCGAATGACCATTGACGAGACGGATGTTCGCCAACAGGTCGATCGCTTCGTGCACCATGTTGCATGACAGAATGTGCTAATTCCATATGACCATAAAAAGCAGCGATATGTAACGCAACTTGCGTTTGATAATGCCGAGTCAGATCATCGTGTGAATACTGTTCAACATAACCTCGAATACATGAACAAAGAAATTTCTCGTAACCATTCCAAACTTTAAGAAAAATATGATCGTGAATTTTAATATCATAATTGATTAATTTCATTTGATCATAAAATCGTTGTTTACCATCGTAACTCTCCAAACAGAAAACACTCAATGGCAAACCTAATCGATCGGCAATTTTCTTTCTTATCGAACCGATTGTCGATTCAATTGTAATCGATGTATCGAATAATTTCAAAAGTTGTTTATTAAATCCACAATGAATGTACAATTCAGCTGCTTTTTGTTCTCGATAGATACATCGAATGATGGCACCCGATGGAATACCGAGATCAGTTAAGGACCATTTGGGTTTTAAATCAAAACCATTGTAACTAAGAACGATCGATGCTTCGGATCGTGCGTCATTTTCATTTTTAAGACCGAATTCTTCGCGAACTAATCGAAGAACATCTTCGACACGAATATTTTCCGGTACATCGATTAATCGAATCGACTTCGTTGGAGGATAGAAAATAAAGTACCGCATTCGTGTAAGAAATCTTTCTTGTGCCTATATAAAAAAGAAAACAACTCGTGTTTTTTATCCTACTGAGAAATTAATTGAGATATCTCGGTAGATTCAATTTGAATTTTTTTAGTTTTCGTCTATTGATGCATGTGCTGTTTTTTTAGTAATTATTTTTCTCTAAGTACGTGTGTTGATAAAGATACTTGAGATATAGTTAACAACGAAAAAAAGAACACTGAGAGAACGACACAAAAAAAAAAGAATTTTACTAATCGGGTTAAAATCTTAATGTCATTTTTCTTACTAATTCACTTACCTTGATAGCCATAACAAACCAACAAAAAAGAAAATTGTTACTACGTTTGTTTTTAAGTGTTCATTTTGATGTATTTCTAACCAATCGATGAATGATGAAAGATCAACATTTGACGATCTACCGAAGAAAACTAAAACATGACTTGTTTGAGAACAAAAAATATTTGCAGAGATATGATTTACGTTGTTGAATATGAAATTATTCAGAAAAGAAAAGATTCTTTTTTTTCTCTAATTAGAAATTATTTAATACAAAACTATTGTGTTGAATATTATGCTTTTTTTTATCTTTTTGAAACTACTCTCGGATATTAATAAAAAAAATGTGTTTTCTTCCTTTTCTATTTGCTCAAACTGGTCGCAATTTAACAATTGTTGAATGACAAAACATTTTGAAGTTGATTTTACTAACATGTCGACGTTAGTTAGCTTTCAAGGATATCTAACACGCTACGGTATGACAACGTATTTAATTCTCGGTAATTTCGGTAATCTATTCAATATAATGATTTTCTGTCAATTGAGTCATCGAAAAAATTCGTGTTCACTCTATTTACTGATGGCGTCGATTATGAATATATTTACTCTTAATTTTGGTATTATACCAACGTTATATTCATTGGATTATCCGAATCCTGAATTAACATCGATTGTTTTTTGTAAATTAAGATTATATCTTCTTCATTCATCGTTAATGATCAGTCGATCGATGATTGTACTCGCTTGTATCGATCGTTTTGCTGTTTCATCTTGTTCGAAATATTTACATCGATTCGGTCGACCGAAAATCGCAATTTATTTGATTATTTTTTTCACTTGTTTCTGGCCAATTAGTGCCTCACATATTCTCGTTCTATTAACGATTAAATTTCAACGTTGTACTGCTTTCGGCAAGTACAGTCTTATCTATAGCATCTATTCGTTTTTGGTTGCTGGTGTTCTACCTCCAACATTAATGATTATATTCGGTTGTTTAACAATTCGAAATCTTCGACATATACATGCTCGTATTCGTCCGAATATTATTCGTTTCGATTATAATCATCGAAAAGATTACTATCTAACTGTAATGTTAATTTGTGAAGTTTGTATTTATTTTATTTCGACATTACCCTATCCGATTCAAACATTATATTTAACTGTAACAAGAAATACCGTGAAAACAGTAGATCGTCTAGAAATCGAAGGATTTCTAACTTTTCTTGCATATTCATTTTTGATTTATATTAATAGTGCATCAACATTTTATATTTATTTGTGTACATCGAGAGCATTTCGTCGACAATGTCGACGATTACTGAAACGTTACTGGAAACGAATAATCTGTTCTACAAATGAAAGACAAACTCTTGAATATAGATATTCACCTTCGCGACGACAACAACATACAACATTTGTTTAGTTATCTTATTTATTCGTCAATCAATCAATTAGATTTTGAAGAAAAACATGTTCTTTTCAATTCCAACAGCTTGATTGCCAAATATATCTATATAAACGAAATATAATATAACCATGAATAAATCCACCGATAGGACCGATAATATAGATCCAACAATAGCTATCATATCTATTCGAGAAAACAGCAGGGCCTAACCAACGCCATGGATTCAATGCTGAACCATCACGACCAGCAGCAAGCAAGAAACACGAGAGAACCGTCAAACCAATAGGAAATGCTGCTTCTTTTTGTGTGTTAAATGATGTTGTGAAATTAATAACAAATGAAAGAATAGTTGTACAAATAAATTCAAGAAGAAATCCTTGATAATCTTTAGTATCG
>Ga0209915_1002169_pt1 | contig 22507 bp, 18 predicted proteins | sample ThiBiot_750_plan_FD_183952 | JGI IMG/M metagenome (GOLD analysis project Ga0209915, IMG submission 183952) | Wastewater bioreactor microbial communities from Cape Town, South Africa - Thiocy_cont_750_plan (SPAdes) | ecosystem: Engineered > Bioreactor > Thiocyanate-remediating > Anaerobic-Aerobic... | reverse complement strand
AAAAAAAAAAAAAAAAAAAAAAAAATACCATACGCGCCAAAAAATTGAGCAGCTGGATTGAACACCCAGCACTTTGTATTGTGAGCAAACAGTGTTGTACAGCTAACGACCGCAAAGCGGAGAAGCCTTCGTTAATTTCCTCACACGCGCAGTATGAAGGAAGAAGGAGGGAGAGAAAGAAGAGAAGAAAGTAGGAGAGGAGGAAGCAGGAAAGGAGGCTCAAAGAGCTTTTTAGCGAAGAAATCAAAGAATGTGAGGAAAGGAGATTGAGTTTAAAACAAGTGCCCGCTGTGTGGTTCTCAAAAAGATTTTCAAGATGTCATCCAGTCCTCAATGCAGCATCAAGCTTGATTCAACACAGCCACCTTCGCCTTGACTGGAGGTGATGTTCGACCCGCAACAGCATACCGCTTTTGCCTAGTGGCTGCTGCGGACCAATTACCTTTGCAATTAGGATCACTGTTGGCGGGGAGACATTCAAAAGCAGAGATGTTCGAAACCGAATCTGTTTCATTCCTTTGCATCGGAGGAAGCAGGAGAGGGAGGAAGAAAGGAGAGAGAAGGGGGGGGACGAAGGGAGAAAGGAAGCAGGAGAGAGAGAGAGAGAGAGAGAGAGAGAGAGAGAGAGAGAGAGAGAGAGAGAGAGAGAGAGAGAGAGAGAGAGAGAGAGAGAGAGAGAGAGAGAGAAAGAGAGAGAAAGAAAGCAGGAGAGGAGGGAGAAGAAGCACTCCAAAGCGCAGAAGCCCAAACAGAATTATGTGTCCGCAAACCATTTTGACTCGCGCGATGCTACATTTCAAACAACCAACAAACCAGTAGTTGCGTTTGAATCCTGAAATGAAAACTTGCTGTATCTCGGGCTTGGTCTGAGATTACGTTTCTGCTTTTTGTCCAACAAACCTCGGTTTGGGTGTGGGTGAAAAGTTAAAGAGGGAGGAAGAAGGGGAGGAAGGAAGCAAGAGAAGAGGGAGGAGAAGGGGAGAGCAGTCCCGGACTTTGTTGTGGTAACTTCAGTCCCAGCAATTGATTTTCTCAGGTCGGTGGCGGGCAAAGGAGAGTGCCACACACAAAGAGAAGATTTCATTGTGTGGGGGGTTTTGGGGGGGGGGGGAGGGGACGAGTCCAAATGTTGCGCGTGAAAAGAAAAAATATGTTCCCACCAAGACGCAAAAGGCCACCGCTGTGAGCCCTGGCTCTGCCCCGCTGCTAGTTTCTGTCTTAGTTGTTCCCCCAGTGTAAGGTGTAACCTGGTTTGCTTTTTTTTAAAAATCACACTTCCTTCTCAATCTCTTTACTCATCCAAATCTATTTTTTTTTAAGATTGGAGTTTTCAATTGTGTGAGGTGAATGATGTTTGAAATCTTGTGGAGTCCATGGCCCACAACGCCAAATGACCAACAATACTTGGTCCATTGCAAATCTAGCCTGGTTTGGGGATTTGGACTCCAAAACCACATTGTTTGAGTCAGCATTTTTGTGACGGGAATCCTTCCAAAAATTTGTGACGACGATGTCCACACCAGTATGGCTTAACTCGTCGCTCTGCTCGCGACTCGAGCTCGAGTGGTTATGCGCGCGCGAGGAAGAATAATAATAATAAAAAAAAAAGAAATATCCCGTATTTATTCCACCATTATTTGAACTTGGGAAAGGTGTCCTTTTCACAGCAGCCTCCAGTTCTCATGGTTCGCTTTCGTTTGCGATGGTGTTGTCCAGCGAGAGCCCCTCTTGGTCGATTTCCCCACGCCTCACTTCCACATCCTCAGGGCCGGTCGTTGGAGTCTGATTGGCGACAGCTGCTCGCAGCTGAGCAGGAACCGGCGGAGAACGACCTCGAGCCCAGGCCTCGGGGTCATCAAGCTCCTGAGGGTCCCGGCCGTTTTCTCTGGCCCGCTCGTGACGACGCTGTTCCTCCTCCAGGCCTCCCTCCTGTCCCTCAGGAAGCAAGGAAGTTGGAGGAAGGGAGGGCGGGTTGGAGGACGGCAGGGAAGGAACCCCTCCCTCTTTTCGTGCGGTAGGTCTGGGGGGGTAAAAGGGTGGTAGGTACCCTATGCGCTCCTTCACACCACGGTGACGACGAAGGTCCGGGTGGGACCCCTCGAGGCCACTCTTGAGCTTCTTCTTGAGGCGACGAAGGCATGAAGGAGAGTTCTCACGGAGGGCAGGAGGGAGGAGCGATGCTGGGATGGCAGCTCTCGGCGTCTCTTGAAGAAACTGGCGCATGAGGAGCTGGAATGCTTTGAACCTGTCATCGACCAACATGAAGTCCGCATCTGGGAAAAGCATGGCAGTTAGGCAGCGGTCAATGCAAATCCGAGGTGTGCGGCGACCGAAAGTTGAGCTTGGGAGCTGTGCACACGTCCCATGCAAGCCGTTCTGGTCCGGGCATCTGCATTTGCAGCTCTGCGCCAGCCCATCCTTTGTCGCCTCAAAGCACACAATACCGCAGGGGCAGGTGTGGTAACTACTGAGGTTTATACACCGTTCGTCCATCCGCCCCACCAGAATGAACTTGTCCTTCTTTGCATTGTAGTACGCCTCCACCGCCTGGAAATTTGCCCAATTTGGATCGTCGCGGATGTAGCGCAGCAGGTGGGTCACCCGTGGACAATTCAGATCGATCGTATGGCGAGCAGAAATTTTTCTCGGCCAGTGGGCCCCATCATGGCAGCGGATGGAGGTCCGCGCCACTGCCAGCAACGTGTTTGCTTTATCCCCGGTGATCGAGTCCATGAGATCCTGGTTGATCGCTCCACAGCCGTCCAGACACAGCCATGGGACATAGGCGTAATCATCGATCCCGGTGCAGCGCTCGCACACGGTCCCCGAGGCGTGCAAGCCTAGCTCAGCGCAGGAAGGCTTCGTGCTGTATGGGAGTCGCAATCTCCCCTTCTCGTAGACTCGCAGGTCGAGAATCTTCTCCCAATTCAGGAGTGCGACACGGGGGAGAGCGCAGATGTATCTCTCGCGCAAGGCAAGCAGGTGTTTGGGGTCATCGAGGTACAATTTGCTGAAGATGAGCGACAAGTGCAGCACGGGGCATGTCCTCAGTCCTCTGTCACGGTTGCAGACTTTCTTCAGAACGTCCACCTCGAAGCTGTCATCCCGGAGGCGGGATTTGAAATGGCGCGCCGCGCTGCCAGAGGAACAGAACCCCCGCGTCTCCTGGATAACCACCTTCAACACCCTCCCCACCAGCGCGAGGACCCGCTCGTCAGAAAAGGATTTGAGGAAATCTCTGTCGAACTTGAGCTTGACATGATGTCTGAAGAGTTTGCTACGACGCTCCGACATGTAGTGGGGAATCCTCTTGTCGATGTCTTGCGCGTAGTTTTTTTGGAATTCGTGGTAGTGCGAGTCGGGGATTGTGAGCTGCATGTCGGCGTCTCCGCGGGGCGGCTGGTAGATCGCAATCTCGTCTTCATGGGGGGCTGGATCGCCGGTACTTCTGAAGTTCGGGTGCTCGTCGAGCCACAGGGAGACCGAGGACACACGAGGCGTTTCGGGCCGCTCCCGACTCCGCGGGGGCTCCTTTTCACTGGCCTGGAGTCCCTTCGCCGGGGAGGGGCAGAGGGGTGCCCCTTGCACTCGAGTGCTGTCGCTGTTGTCGCTGTCTTCATCTTCTTCGTCGCTTCTTTGGTCGGTGGCTGGCAACTTGGGCTTCTTGCTATGCAGTCCTTGGCGATCGCGTGCAGGGGTGGAGAGGTTGTCCCCTTCTGGTAGAGGAGGAGGCATCTTGCGCTTATCTCCCACGGTTTGTCTTTCAGCGTCCCAGGTCCTGCTGCGGTTGGCCAAGAATGGTGATGTTCCACCTGCGCCGATGGAGGGAGTCTCCTCTCGCTCAACGGTGTAGTCTGGCTGGCTGTAGTTGGTCCACGGCGGGCGATCAAGCTCTTCGCGCGCTTGGTGCTCACCCTTCGGGGTCGCAGTGAATGCTGCCTTGCTGCTACGCCTGTGCTTCTGCTTGCTGTGATGCCTCTTTCTTGAAGGCCCTTCGACACCCGCGGCGCTCTCCCTTGCTGGCTGTCTGAGTTTCGTGTCCGCTCTTCGGTTTGGGTGCATATCCTGAGCCCACTCGCTGTCACTCATTTGTTCCTCATCCGGCTGATGGTCACCGCGGGGAGCTTTCAAGAGAACACCGTCCTTCCTTCTTGCCGTTACCTTGGCCTGCCCAGAAGAATGGGGCCGAGCATTGGACGAAGCACCAGGAGCAGGCTGGGGGTCCGCAATCACGCCGATAGTGCCAGCGGGGCCAGCAGCAAAGCGGTCGTCGTAAGCGGATCCGCCCTTATGCGCACCAACGGTCTTGGAGTGGCGCGTGACGTGGCCGTCTTCTTCCGCGCTCCTCTCGTTGGAACCGCTTCCAGCCTCCTCCTCCTCCTCCTCCTCCTCCTCCTCCTCCTGCTCCTCCTCCTCATCATCATCATGGGCCTGCGACAACTCCATGATGCACGCCTCCTTCCTTTTCTCCTTCTCTGTCTCTTCCTCTCTCACATTCGCCCCCGCCTTGTTTCTCCTGGTGAGCTTCGAGGGGCGGGGCTTGCATTGACGCCTGGTGGAGTGCCTCTGCTTGTTGCTCCCCCCCTGCACCGACGAAGAGAATACTGCCGCCTCTTCTTCTTCGGCCTGCAGGAGGATTTCGCGAGAGGCATGGGCTACAGAGGACCGCTCATCCAGGTCTTCCACAGGAGGGACATCGGCGTCGTGCTTATTTGCAAAGGGGAAGGCAAGTAAGCGAAATGAAAAAGCGGAGAAAAGGAAGGAGTATACCTCCACCTTCCTTGCGCATTCGCGAAGGCGAGTTATGTATTGTTGGTACCAAGTCTTTACAGGCTCCTCCCTGTGTTGGCTGATGAACTCCAACAATCTCAGAAGGCCAGTCTCTTCTACTCCCGGGACCTTTCTAGCGAATCCCGGAAACACCACACTCTTTATGTAGCGGTCCGGAAATCCGTCCGTCTGCTTTAACCTCCCCCAGCAGCTGTGTAGGGATCTCTTTTTGGAGTCCCTTTCGATTGCTGCCAGCACGCCGTACACCTGAAAATATCTCTTCCCATCAAGCGTTATCGAAACCAGATGCTGATCACGTAAGAGAAATAGTTTTGTTAGTTTAGAATGAACAAAACAAAACAAAACAACAAACAACAAACAACAAACAACAACCAACAACAACAACAACAACAACAACAACAACAACAACAACAACAACAACAACAACAACAACAACAACAACAACAACAACAACAACAACAACAACAACAACAACAACAACAACAACAACAACAACAACAACAACAACAACAACAACAACAACAACAACAACAACAACAACAACAACAACAACAACAACAACAACAACAACAACAACAACAACAGCAACAACAACAACAGCAACAACAACAACAACCATAACAATAACAAAAGACGTACACGTGTTAATTCACCGAAGGCTCCCTTTCTTCTCGGTTCTTGTTTTCGTTTTTTGTGTGCCACGGATTGATTGTTCGCTTTCCTGCTCTTCCTTCCTTCCTTCCGCTCACCGAGATCGAAGGAACCATCGGAGGAATCAGTTGTGAAGGCAGAGAACCTTGTTTTGTCTTGTGGCTGGTGCTCGATGTGGTGCTTGTTCCCCTCGAGCTTGCTGTCCGATTCCGACTCTTCTGACTCCTCCGACTCCGGCTCCTCTTCGTCGTCGTTGTTGTAGTCGTCGTCGTCTTGGCGCTCATCGCAGAGTTTTCTCTTTTGACCCCTGCTTTGGGGTTGTTCGCTCCGAACCCGGGAAAATTGGTGCTGCCTTTCAGCCTTTCTCTGTCTCGCCACATCGCCAGGGGTGAAGCCGGGAGCAGGTGGCTTGTTGGTGCTCGCTGCAGTGAGCCGTTCTTGAGATGGTAGAAACTTGTCACGGTTGCGAGCCTCGTGCTGCCTTCTGGCCTGTCCCCGGTTCTTGGCTGCAGCAGCAGCAGCAACAGCATCCGAAGCAGAGAACTCATCACCAGCGTCAAAGAAATCATCTCCCGCAGCGGAAACCTCCTCTGCAGTCCTCGGTAAAAGACGGGCCGTTCCGCTTCGCTTCTGGGACTCCCTCCCGAAGAGGACTTGCGTTTGCTCGGCCAAATGTCGTTTCCTCGGCGTTGGTGTGGCTGGACGGGACGGCGGGGACCTGATAGATGAAGCCCCGTGGCGGGTTTCTACTGGCAGCCGGTTTTCCAAGTCGTCTTCATGCTCTAGACTCCTAGCATCGGCACGCTGATCAGTGCGCTTGGGGGTCCGCCCGCCGTCTGAAAAAGGCTTGGGTGCACACGGATAACGGTCTCCATGTGTGTTTCCTGTTTCCAGACGGCCAGCATTGATCGGCGGAAGAGAGAGACCAGGATTGACAGGGCATCTTTCCGCCAAGTAGGGTTTGTACTCCACAACATACTTCCGGAACTTAGGGAAATCATCCAAGGCAACCATTGGCTCGCCGCTACGGTCGATGATAAGCTCCCCCAAGCACTGTAGACGATTGCGGTCGCTCTTCAGCTCGTTGAGGAACGACGAGGGGTCGTATCCGAGGATGTTGTGCAGACGGACATATTGGTTTCCATCCGTGTCTTCTTCAATCTGTGTATTGTGAAAAATAATGAGAACAAATCAGGCAGCGATTGAAACAAAAACAAAATACGATAACAAAAAAAATAAAAAAGGAGAGGGGAGTGTGGTAAAGAAAAAAAAAAAAAAAAAAAAAAAATAAAAGGAGGGAACGTACAGGGTCTACTGTTGAATCCATGATGAACTTATCTCAAGAAACGTCGGAGTACTCACAAAAAAAAACGAGGGAAGAAGTGCTTCTGTTCGTGTGGTGAAGAACAAAACAGAAAAGAATATTTCGTTTTGGTGCACACATCGCAAAGGTTCTGATTGTCTGGGCACTGATGCTGCGTCATGCATTCCCCTGCGTGGGTGACATCCCAAAACCAACAGCTTTTCGTTGTCAAGGCACAAGGCGGAATTAACGACTGTCCTTTCCGCGCACTAGACCTCTCAGAACTTCAAGGAATTTTGTTGGTTTTTGTTTTTTTAGGTCCTACAACTATTGAAGCGAGAGCCGCTTGAAGAACATGCTGTGCGCACATCAACAGTGTTTATTCGGCGACGATGGAAAATTTCTCGTTGGCCAGAAGGACATTAACATTGGAACCCTGCAAGAGCCTCGCGAAGTTTAAGAAGCAAGGAGCTCTTGCTCAATCAATTCCCGCAACGAGCAACTCCTCTCTTTGCTACTCCGCTCGTGTGTTTCATATCGCATTGATACGGATTGTCGGCACACTACTCCAGCATAGATGGGAGAAGCTGAGGAAGCAGCCAAGTCCACGTCCACTTAGTCTGCTTTGTGGATCTATCCTTATCAATAGCCAGTGTTACAATTGGGAGTTCTCTCATGCACTACAACCGAGGTTTTTTTGGGGACAATAAGCGGAAACGTAATCTCAGACTAAGAGATAGTTCCGGTAATTTTCATAGCAGGATTCAAACCCAGTTCCTGATTTGTTATTTGAAAAGTGGTACCGCGAGGTACCAAGTCAAAATCGATTGCGGACACACTAGTTAATTGAAGAGTTGCAAGAACGTCATGCTCGTTTTCATTGAAAATAGTGCCATAACGTTTGCTGCAATTGGAAACTCCCATGTTACGCAAAAAAATCCTAGCACCAGGTGTAATTACAATTTGGCCACCCTCAAAAAAGTTTGTGGTGTCGTGTTAAGATCCGAAGTAGCCCCCGAGCGAATAGTTCAGCCCGCGCAGATCTTGCCAGGAAAAGGATCGTTCGGTTAATTCCGCCTTGTGCCTTGACAACGGAAAACTGCTGCGTTTTGGGGATGTCGCCCAGCAGGGGACTGCATGGCGCAACCTCTCTGCCAGACAATTAGAACCTTCGCGATGTGCGCACCAAAAAACCTACTTCAACCAAAAGGTTTTCTTTTCTTTTCTGTTTTGTTCTTCACCACACGTACAGAAGCACTTCTTCCCTGTTTATTTTTTGTGTGTACTCCGACGTCTCTTGAGATAACTTCATCATGGATTCAACAGTAGACCCTGTACGTTCCCTCCTTTTATTTTTTATTTTTTTTTTTTTTTTTTTCTTCTTTTTACAATTTTGTTTTCTTACGATGCAGCGTGCTTGTTCTCTCATTAATTTTCACAATACGGCAGATTGAAGAAGACTGGGATGAAACTCCATATGTCTTTCTGCACAACATCCTTGGATCCGACCCTTCCTCGCTAGGAACGGTCCTCAACAAACTGAACAGCGATCGTCTCCAGTGGCTGGCAAGGCATATCATCCACCGTCACGGCAGTGCCACGGTTAACCTTGACGATCTCCCCACGTTCTGGAAGTATGTTGTGGAGTACAAGCGTGACTTGCCTGAAAGTTTCCTTGCCACTTCAACTCTCACGGCTGCGCAAACGGAAGACCTCTTCAGGGGTGCGTCCCAACAGAAGCGAAGCGGAAGGAGGAAACGACCGAGAACTGGTTTCCTTTCCACTGTCGCGGATGATTCCTTTGCCGTTGGTGATGAGTTCTCTGCTTCTGATGCTGCTGCTGCTGCGTCGGCTGTTCTTGGCAAGGCAAACGAAACACTGCAGCGTCAGGAAGAGAGGAGCAAAGCAGCACCCGATGGAGATACTGACTATCGGAGCTTTGTTCAGCAAAACGGTGCTGCAGATTCTTCGGAGGCCAGAAAGAAGTACGAGGCTCGCAACCGTGAAGAGTTTCTGTCATCTCAGGACCGGCTCACTGCAGCGAGCACCAACAAGCGTCCTCCCAGCGCCACCCCTGGCGATGCGGCGAGAAAGAGAAAAGCTCAAAGGCACCACCAATTCTTCTTGGACAGGGTTGGTCTTTTTATTTTATTTTTTTTTTTTTTATTTTTTTTTTTTGTTTTACAATTTTGTTTTCTTATTTCTTAAGCTTGTTTTTCACAATACGGCAGATTGAAGAAGACTGGGATGAAACTCCATATGTCTTTCTGCACAACATCCTTGGATCCGACCCTTCCTCGCTAGGAACGTTCCTCAACAAACTGAACAGCGATCGTCTCCAGTGGCTGGCAAGGCATATCATCCACCGTCACGGCAGTGCCACGGTTAACCTTGACGATCTCCCCACGTTCTGGAAGTATGCTGCGGAGTACAAGCGTGACTTGCCTGAAAGTTTCCTTGCCACTTCAACTCCCATGGCCGCGCAAACGGAAGACCTCTTCAGGGGTGCGTCCCAGAAGCGAAGCGGAAAGCTCCGTTCCGCTGACGGGGATGATATCTTTGACGCTGATGATAAGTTCTCTGCTGCTACTATTGCTGCTGCTGCCGTGTGCCCTGTTCTTGGCAAGGAAAACAAAAAGTTGCAAAGTCAGGAAGAGAGGAGCAAAGCATCCGATGGAAATAATGACTATCGGAACTTTCTTCAACAAAACGGTGCTGCAGATTCTTCGGAGGCCAGAAGGCAGTACGAGGCTCGCAACCGTGATGAGTTTCTCTCGTTCCAGGAACGGCTCACTGCAGCGAGCGCCAACAAGGCACCTCCCTCCGGCCCCATTTCAACTCCCATGGCGGCGCAAACGGCAGCCCTCTTCGAGAGCGGTGATGGAGATAACGATTATCGGAGCTTTCTTCAGCAAACCGGTGCTGCAGATTCTTCGGAGGCCAGAAAGCAGTACGAGGCTCGCAACCGTGAAGAGTTTCTCTCCTTCCAAGAACGGCTTGCTGCAGCTTACGACAAGCCACCTCCTCCCGACCCCAGCGTCACCCCTGGCGATGTGGCGAGCAAGAGAAAAGCTCAAAGGCACCACCAATTCTTCTGGGACCGGGTTGGTGCCATTCCCCTGGATCGGAGCGAACAACTTGCAAGCAGGGGCCAAAAGAGAAAACCCTACGATGAGCACCAAGACTCGGCGGCGGAGTCGAAGTCGGAGAGCAAGCCCGCGGGGAACAAGCACCACCAGCGCAATGGCCTCTCTAAGAAATTAAGAAGCCCTCCCTCTACTAAGGCTAGCCTCGGGGGCACCCTCCCGCGCTCGGCTCCGCCTGCCTCCTTTGGGGAGCAAGTGGGGCGCCTCCCACCCTTTGAGCGTCGCAGACCTACGGCCCAACGAAAAGGAGAGCTTCTTTCCCCGCTTTCCTCCAACCCTCTTGCCCTCCATCCCTCCCTGCCTCCTTCCTTCCTTCCTGAAAGGCAAGGAGGGCTGGAGGGGGAACAGCAGCGCAACGAAAGCGCGAGAGGAAATGGGTCAAACTTTCAGGCCCTCGAGATTCCCGATGACGCGAGGACTGGGCTCCAGATCCCTCGCCGCCGGGTCGTGCTCAGCTGCACGCGCGCGCAGGTGTCACCAACCGGCTCGGAGGGTGTGGAAGTGAAGCGCGGGAAAGTCGACCAAGAGGGGCTCTCGCTTGACAACATGATGGGCAAAGAACGCGAACCATGAGAACAGGAGGCTTGCTGTTAAAAGGGGACCTTTCCCAAGGTGCCTCCCCTCCTACTGTGCCGGTTTCAAATCCCTGGTACCCAACTTCCTATTAAAAAAAAAGCGTTCAATAAATACGAGATATTTCACTCTGTGCTGCAGCCGAGTTGTGACGCAGCCGGGTCGCAGTGTCATTTCGAAACCGCCTTGGCCTTGAGACTGATCAACTGTTCCAGTTGCTTCATGACCTTCCCGGAACGAGCTAAAATTGGAGGGGATATGACGAAGCGCCTAGCTGCTGAAGGAGTGTATATGTCCATGCCCTAGTGCTTTTGGAGCTGGTGCCTTGCACTCTATTCCAATAGGCTCAATCTAGTATTGATCTTCGAAGCGAGTTTTGCGGCAAAGAAATATCAACAGATTTTTTTTTTTTTTTGTTTTGAGGGCAGGAGGCGGGAAAAATTCTAAGTCAGCTTATTCATTTTTGACTTGGAATTTTCTTGGCGAGTGGGGAGCGCGCAAAGACCCTCCTATGCAACAGTGTAAAAAGAGGGCTCTTGTTGGCCGTGGTTACCAACAATAACGGCCGGATGTTAGGTAAGGCCGCAGGCCAACAAGGTCATTATTGGGAGTCGTCAAATATTGCCCGAGAAGAAAATTCTGTTCCCCCACCAAGTACACGGCAGGCCGCTGCTGCCAGTCCTGGCTCCGGCCCTGTGCTAGTTTCTCTCTTCCTTTATTTTTGGGTTTTTCCCACAGTTTATAAGGTTTGGTTTATCACACCCTCCGCGTCGCACAATCTTCACCAATCCAAATCAATTTTCAAGATATGTTGAGTGAATGATGTTTGTCTTGCGGGGTGTACAAGGCCCACAACACCACACAACCTAAAAGAGACTTGGTTCATGCAAATCTGGCCTGACTTGAGAGATTTGGGCTCGGTCCAAACCCGCACGCATGCATTTTTGTGATTTGACGGGCAGCGCGCACACACCCAATCCCTGCAACTTCCTTCGCCCAAACCAACCTCCCTCCTCCATTCCATCAACCAGTGCTATCTACCAACCAATTCGTTCCTGAATCCCGCAACCTTTGTTCCAGTGTTCCGAAATCGTAGGTGAGTCTTGATTCGAGACCGCAAGTTGCGGAGTACGTTTGGTGGGGGGGGGCGCCGTCCGATCCAAACTTACTTGACGAAAATTGCGAGCAAGTTGAAATAAGCCGAAGGGCCGTTACGAGTCGGAGTCTCAACTTGCTCGAAGTCGGTTCCTCATGAGAGTAGAAGTTCAGCAGCACTTCCTTCCTCTTCCCTCTCCTTCTTCGCTTCACACTTGCTTGAAACGCGGAGGAAGGGGACAAAAAGCAGGTCTGACTCACTCGCTTTGGCACGACACACCTTCCTTCTATCCTTCCTCCCCTCCCTCCTTTCTTTCTTCCTCACTCTCTTGCTCGAGTGCGATACAACAGTTGGCACGAGGATGACGTGGTGAAGTTCTTGGCTCTCTATATGCCTTCGTCCCTCCTTCCCTCAGTTTCTTGAACCCTCCGGATTCCTGCTTAGTTTGCCCTTCCCCTTTCTTGGATTGATACACACCATTTCTCTCCGAGAACTCTTTCTCTTCGCCATTCTTCCTCTTACACTCTTCATTTCCCTGTTACCCCAACCACAAAGGATAGCACCTCAGAGAGTTAAAATGGGAATACAGCCATTCGAAAATATGGCCGACTGAAGGCCTCTCCTTGTGAGCGGCTGACGAAAGGAAAGGGATGTGCAGAAGGAACAGAGAGAAGACGACATGCTGGATAGTTATGCTGATAGCAAGCACACCTCGACATGATTCATTACACCCTGGAGTGGCAATCAACTACGTCCCTTGGTTTCGCGAACTGTGGTGGTGTTGTTAGATCTCATGGTTGGTGACTGAGAAACTGCATTTGTGCGTTGCAGTGATGAGGGGAGGTAGGCAGGAGGTGGGCGAGACTCACTCATAGGAACAAACACTGCAAGGAGCCACAAAGTTCCCCCAAGTATCAGCAACTCTGCTAACATGACCTGTTCACTCTTGTCTGTCTTGTTTTATCGGGGAAATGGAGCCTTGTCGTTGATGGTCTAACTAACTTTCGCATGTACAGCAACTTCACCGAAGTAGTTTCCAGCAGATACGTGAACAGGCTTCGGTATTGCGTTCAAGATATTTATTTTGCGTGATAAATGTTGCAGGTGATGGATGTGATGATCCGTTTCCTTGCAAACTCCATATTTCCTTTTACTCCCCTCCCTTCTTTCCTTTCTTTCTTCTCAAGCACTGCCTGAAGGAGCAACTACAACAGCGTCCCATCCCAAGAGCCCAAGTTGCCGATCCGCTGCCGTTCGTCACAGGTGCGATCTTTTCCAAAATCCACAGTCGTCTTCGACCAGAGTTCAGACCCTTTTCTCGTCAGCTACTACTCAACCGAACCCTTCCGATATGGGACTGTGCCCTTACTGCCTCGAAAAACAAAACATCATTCGACAACTTCTTGCAACAAACCCGATGCATTCACTACATACCCCAGATTAACCCCACCCTACTCTCTTGCCCGCCTCTAGTGAAGCACCTCCTTCCTTGCTCTCCCCTTTTTTCCTTTGCCGTTTTTTTTTTTTTTTTTTTTTGTTTTTTTGGTGAACTCAAAGTAGAAGTTAAGATTTAGGGTATTCAGTCCTTTTCCCCCTCCGCTCCTCCTTACCTCCTTCTCTTCTCTCCTTCCCTCCTTCCCTCCGATTTTTTTGAAAGAGCAAGTAACAATAACAACAAAGACGAGGAAGGAAGAAGGTGCTTCACCAGAGCCTAATCGGTGGCATTGCTACATGAACGAAAGGGAGGAGGTGGTGTTGAGGTGCGCTTTTGCGGATACCGCTGCCTATTCTGCCGGATGCTGTTGGTACACTTTGGTCATGGTATGTGGTGATGGAATTCCTTGAGCAACTAATTGGATCCTTGTGCAGAGTTACTCCCATTTTCTTAGCAAGTGTGAAAATTTCGGTTTTTCTTGGAAACGATTTTGCCCTCGATAGAGGACTCCCGTTAAGGCGCTCAGAATCTCAGCATATTCAACTCAAACTGTCGTTTCGAGGAATGCCTTGCTCTTACATTTGGAAATCAGTCCAGCAAGGTAGACCTTCAGCACCAGGAAAGTGCACATGCTGCTGGTTTTGGTGGTTCGTTTGAAATATGCCCGAGCAGATTAAACACACTCCACCAAGTGCATCAGCCATAGGTAATGTAGTCCAAACAGTGCCAAGACTATCCAACGTATTCTGCTTATTGGTCTGTCAAATAACTAACCCAAGTTCAAAAGGTATAATTTCATGGTAATTGAACGCAGTAGCAAGATTGGAGCAAATTGCACACGCATTTTGCCACTTTGTGCGAATTTGAATTTACTCCAAAGCACAAAAGTGTAAGACTATTAATGTTAATTCTCCTGGTGCAAGAAATTACAGAAAGATTTCTAACTTAACGCATTTTCTTGGACACTTAATTAGTCGGAAAGTGGGGTCCGAGAGGTGACAATGAAGCAGACAGCTCACTCGGTGATGGCTGGAAAATGTTGCCTGGGTTGGGGAGTTGCTGGTTAAAAAAAAGTTGACCTCGAACAGATGGCGCCTAGTTTTTTATGGAATTTTTTAGTTATTAAATAGTATTTTTTATATTTTTTTCCTTTTGTTGCAGAAACCAACCTAAATGTGCATGAGACTTTGGTATTTCATGTGTTACACTGCGATATGGCTGCAGGGCCAGAATGTTGAAAAGATGCATAGGTGTAAGTGAAAGAGTTGGACACAGTATGTTCTCTGCTAGTGTGATGAATGCCGTGATTCTCACCACCTTCTGTTTTCGGTTATCATCTTTTGGTGGATGTGATCAAGCAACTTAACTTCACCCTCAGTGTCAGTGTGTTTCACGTGCCATAAATTACAGCCCTTCAGCCAACACCAGCAGCGGTCTCTGGGCACCATTACCATTCGAACTGTTTTGCTGGAATGTTCGTATTTTGGCCAAACGGGAATTTCCTAGAATAAGCCATTTTACACAATATTTGAATCCTTTGCGTATGTGATTCGAGGGTCTGAACAATCGATGGCGTGTGCATCCACAATTCGTGGCCGGACATTCTGTTTCCAAAAAGGTGTTGTCTTTTTGTTGCTTCCTTTCCCCGTCTTAACATGCCTTCTTCCCTACTTCCCTCCTTCCCTACTTCCTTCTTTCCTCGCTTTCCTTCATTCTTTCCCTTTGATATTTGGTTAAGTTTATTTATTTTTATTTTTTTTTGTTTTCAAAAATATGAGCCAAACCTTTGCGGTGCCCATTTTTGGTGGCTTGGGGTACTCCTCTGCGCTTTTTTTCCAGACTTTTTCTTTGCTCACAAAAAAAAACAAAATTGTCGGGAAGGAGGGAAGGAGGGAAGGAGGGAAAGAGGGAAGTAGGGAAGTTGGGGAGAAAAAAATTGCGCGCCTAAATGCTTGCTCACAACTCCAATATGTCAAATTTCAGGCCACACACAAACAAAATTTTTTTTCTAGCAATTGGATACGACACAGAATTGAAGAGGTTGAGAAATGTATTTACTTTGCACAAATACTTATTAACGCTACTAAAAGGTGAGGCAACAAACTTTAGCACATACCGAAATAGCACAGTGACCCTACTTTGCCAACTTGGATTGCTATGTTGCTCAAGGGCAGCCTTATCATCACAGACATCGATTTCAACCACATTGGGCCACGTTCACATATGGGAAGAATGCAAACGTTCTATAGAAAAGTTGATTTTTTCTGGGAAATTCTCTATTTATAAAGGGCCAGAATACAGGTTCATTTCTTTGCTGAGCATAATTTATCTTAAGACTGAGCATAGGGAAAACTTTTGGTGTGAAAAGAAAAATAAGGAATTTTATTTTCAAAAACACTGGAGGGAAGGAGAGAAGGAGGGAAACAGGGAAGAAGGGAAAGAAGGAGCCAGGAAAGATAGCATATCTCATGAGTTACAATTTGTAAAAAAAACCCGGTGCCTCCTTGAGAAACAAGGGTCATGTCGATTTTTGTGGCTTCCCATTTGTATTTTGGATAGGGACTCTAATCATAGTTTCTGGTGCAAGTGATATTGGCTAGCTGCAAGTGTTTTCTTGCTGGCATGATCCAATCTAGTGATAAAGCTTGTGCGACCACGTTCATCCCAACAGCAAGTCAACGTAGACAGACAACGAGGTGGTGTTTCAAGGAGACAGATCTGTTTTTGGGTGGCGAAGGGTCCTCTTTCTACTTGAATATTCTTCCTGTTTCCGGTTTCGCGTAATGTGAGGAAGGCCTTCGAGCAAACACTTTCCTGTAGTGGTTCATTTCTTTTACATTTCTCCAGCCTCTGTAATCTATGTCCGCTATATTCAATGCAAGCTTTATCCGGATTCTATTTCGGTACGAAAGGGCACTACCACCCTGGCTAGATCCTTTGTTACTCTGAAATCTTATGGGGTGCTGGGGTAGTAACACAAAAGCGCTTTGTGGTGGACAACAAAAAACAACGAACTGGATACGAAATATGGCTTGAAAGTACTGGATTTCGAGAAATGAAAATTCCGGACCGACTACTTTCTGCAAAGGAACATATCGCCAGTGAAAACTCTTGTTGTACTTAAATTTGCTTGCAAGTTACACTTTGTCCCCACGAGATCTTTTGTTTTCCCCATACTGTAGGTACGGACGGTCTTGGTGGTTTCTTTGGCATCTAGGTGTACGTGGAATGTGGAGCGTCAACGACGATTGTTGCCCCCACGCTGCGTTTCTTGACGCCGGATTCGCTAAAGGAAAGAAGGACGGCATCTCTCCAATCCAATGGCCCTCCGAAGAAAACTTCTTTGGGACATATCTCTGGTCACCCAGTCTTGCTCTTGAACCCCAAGTTTCTTATCAATGTCAAGCACTTTAAGGGAGGAAAATAAGGGTCTTCATTGTCGCATTCGGTTGCTTCACCATGGCCGCCCCAATCCACAGCCGTTGATACCTTGTTTTTCCCAGGTTTTCACTCTCTGTAACACTTTTGGTCTCAGCAGTTTGTCGATCCCCTTGAACGATAATGCCGAGATAGCCACGAAGAGCCATGCTCGACCAGCCCTCGAAACACACGCCCAAACTTGCTTCAAACCACTTCGTATTGGGCTCTCAAGTTATTGTTGTGCGGGACTGAAGGAAGACGCGTTTTTGGTTCTCCCTGAAGGCATTTGCGTGATTAGGCAGTCATCGAGAAAATATTATTCGGTAATGTGCAAGGTAAGATATCGTTTAGATATTCTTCCATTGTCCCATTTCTCTGCGGTTGTCTTGTGCCGCTCCTTATAGTGCCGGGTTACGAGCTGTCTTTGGCCCAAATTTGATTTCGTATACCCACACATTGTCACAACTCATCTTTCTTTTCAACAACATTTTAACACTTCGGCTTTTACATTTTCTGGAAAGGGTGAAAATACTCAAAAATTCATTTTTCCTTTTCCATTTTTGGCAACAAATGGTATGTTTCCTTTGAATGTACTCTATTTGTTACTATTTTGTAGACATCCTTCTGTTCATTATGCCAGGTCTTTATCCGTCTCAGCCAGACCTAAACGACAGCACTGACTAAGAGTTTGTGTTTTTTTTTTTTTTTTTTTTTTTTTTTTTTTTTTTGTGGAACTTTTGAAAATCGCAACCATGCTCAAGAGGGCCTTGTTGCTGTGTTGCTCATTCCTTTGTTTGGTTCATGGTATGCTCACACGATTTTGTTAAAAATCTAAATTTGTTTGTAGGTCAGTATCCAGTATTCTCCACAGAGATTTGTTTCAACAATTCTCAACTCATCCAGTCATCTTATGGATGGACACTGGATCCTATTCCATTCTTGAACTTGCATTACTCATGCTCTCAATGCAATGATTCGAGTTACAACTGTTCGTATTCTCAAGCTACTGTGGGCCTCATTCCGCCAAACAGTTGCTTGAAAGCTAGGATAGTGAAAGGTTTGATGATGACTTTCAACGAAACGAAGGACACGAATTGGTCAGGCTGGTCTTGGGGCTCTGTGTGTGCAGAAGCTTCTAATTGTAATTCAGCCCACCTGTTTACAATCGTATCCATCTCTCCTGACTATGCCCCTATTCTTTTGGGCTGGCTTAGTGACCCACTTCAACAATCCTTTTATGCACAAAAGATGGAAGATAATGCTCTTAAAAATGGAATAACAGCTTTCACCATTAGCAACCTTCAACAATCTGCAAAATGCATTAATTAAAACATTACAAAAAACTCCCCTGTTTGTTTTAACTTTTTGTTGTTAGGTTTGAGGATCTCTGGCTCTCCTTCCTCCTTCTCCCTCTCTCTTCCCCCCCCTTCTCCCTCTCTCTTCCCCCCTTCTCCCCTCCACAACAGCTCCATAAATTGAGCCCACTGTTGTGTATTCACTCCTTGTGACAGCTGGGAACATTGCTGGGGGAATGAATTGTAAGGCTAGTAAGTACAAATGTAACATTAATAATGTAACGTACCATTTGCCTAGAACATTCTGACGAAGTTAAGCAGCTTCAAGAAGAACAGCTCTGGATTCGAAATGCACAGGCTGAAAAGGAGCTTCAACAGCGCAACGCACGCAAGAAATCACGAAAAGACCGGCGGATTCAGACACTCGATTTTCCTTCAATTTCTGCCGCCGTAGGGCCTCGATCTGCAACTACCGCTCTGAATGACACGCTACCCGCAAGCCGGAAAGGAGGAAATCGAAGCAGAAAAGAATCGAATGTTGGAAGGGCTTCGTTCATTAAAAGATTGAGGCCATGCCATCATCCATGGGTTCAATGAACCCTCTGTGGCAATTGTTGACGTGACCGAATCCGAGGAAGGGAAGAACTGGTGGGGGCCCCATTCCGACAAGCACGGGCGAGTTGTTATTCTCTCTCGTTTACCAATTTCCAAGAAGATGTAACCGGACCGCGGCACACCTCCCCAAATCGACAACCAATAATGCAGCGTGTACAGGAGGGACTTGGGGCAGCAGATATTGGTATCGGTGTTGAAGATGAGGCAACCGAGACCCAGCCTGCTACCCCACAGCTGTTGGATTTTCATGCGTTGGATGTGGCCACGCTGCAGCAAATAAAAGTAGACAACACCCGCAAGATTGCATGCCTTCAGGCGGAAAACAAGCAAATCACGACCGTGATCGAAAGGAAAGATGGTGGAGACGCAAGAGGCAGAACTAAAGCAGCAAGAGAAGGACCTCTACGAGCAGCGTTGCCATGATCGAGCGCTTCCGCTTTTTTCACCAACCACCTGGCCAGGTGCCGCCGAACTTTGGTTGACGCAGCCGTTGACCTTCGTGGCGAATAAAATTTCATGTTGTCAGCTAACCCCTCTGGATGGGTTGACCCATATGTGTGCTTACGTGTGAGTCACACAACCAGCCTTAAACTCTATGGGAAACTGGGAGGACAATATTCCAAAATTAGTGTAGGTTTGTTTTGCCTGGAACTGGGATTTGGTTCGGTTATAACACACAATTATTACGTTCTTGGTGGTGCGTTCAACTGACCACAGCAGCTCAATTGGTACCTTTCCGAGTGGATGGGACCAAAAGGCGCTTTCTTGGGGAAAGAGCGACTAACAAACAAGGAGGAAAAACAAAAAAGGACACAGGAACACTGTACAGATTTTCTTCCATCAAAAAATACGTTTGTGCTACAGGCCGTATTTTAAGGCATCCAGTACTCCGCGAAGCATGCTGCGGACATCTTCGACCGAGACAGGGTAACCCAGGAACTTCATGATGTTGGCGATGATGTGGGTGACAACCGAGGGATCGTCCGGATCAAAGACCAGGTTCACGCGATCGCTGTACGTCTGAAGATGAGCTCTCACTTGGGCGAGAAAAGGAGCTCGCTTTTCCTCCTTCTGCACCAGATCGATGCGAGGGTTCTTGTCAACGATCATCGAGCCAGTCAGATACCTTTTGCCACAGGTTTCGTAGATGAACTTGGCGGACTCATTCCTTTGCACCTCTCTGATAAGCCATTCCCCGCCGGTCCCGGCGTCATCGAACGTGATCAGGAGGAGCGACACCGAGCGGATGAGCGCCACATCAAACATCTGCAGCACTGCCTCCAAGGTCTTTCTGGTTTCGTTGTCCGTGCGTCCGTGACGGAAACACACGATGATGCCGTTAATGCCATCCTTGCACTGCAGGATGATGTCCACGATCTGCTGAACCTTTTCCTTGAACGCGAAGCGGTTGTCGGTCAAGCCGATGGTATCGATGCATTCAAAACTCTCGTTGGCGTAACTCCGGGCGTTTGACGTGCAGCCGTTCATCCCGTTGTCCACTGGTGCAGGGTTGTCCAGCTTGGCAGCTTCGACGGAATCGTTGATCAGAGCATTGATGATGGTGGACTTGCCCACCCCAGCGGAGCCAAGAACAAGGAAGCGTTTGTGTTGCTGAAGCGTGGTTGCGTGTTTTGAACAGCAAAATGTCATTTTTTTTGACTTCTATTTATGTGTGTGTGTGTGTGGTTTGTTGGCGACATGTTGTGAATTTTACGCAGCAAAGGTGACCAATAAATGAAACCTACAAAAATTGATCCGAGAACCTTTTGAAACGCCAGTGGTCACTTTGTGCACGCAATGCAGAGTCCGCCTTAATGAAACACCAACAAAACACCACGCTCGTCGGACCTGAGCGAAAAGCAACACATGGAGGCATTAAAAGGGCTTCCCTGTACATCCTGCGACGACGTGGAGGAGCAACAAGGCAGCGGAGTGCCACGTGCGCGGGTGTCAAAGGCACGTGAGACTAAAAGTCGTAAACCGCGCGAAGCCAGCGTCCTCCAATCTGGTTTTGCGATTCGATGCTGCCTCTGCAACACATAAGTCAACCCTAAAAAGGCGTACACCAGCCGCGCTAAACTGCTGCTGAAATGGGAAGGGGACCATCTGCTGAAAAGGTGCCGCCACAATAACGTGCAGAAACATACATCATGCATCCAAATGGTGCATTCTCTCAAAAGGAAGCAAAGACTCTCCTCAGAGGAACGACTCGCACACTACGTGGCAAAAGATTACTTGAAAGAGACGGACTTCCTGGACAACAACGAACGACAGCGCAACGCCCAAACAACATCCTTCACGGACCCAAGGAATATTCGTCCCCCATCATCAATATGGCGCGTACCGCGCATTTCCAAAGAACCTGCATACGACAGAGAGCTTCTACTGTTTGCCTTCGACGTTGACCAACAACTTCTGCCCCTTGCAGCGCTTCCAGTGGACTTCCCGTTTCATGTGAAGGTGCCCTGCATGAGGAACGCACTTCGCGAAATTACGCTCATTGTTGCGGGTGTGGATGGTGTGCCAGTCTGGCGCACACCTGTGAGTTTCTCCCATAATTTCCCCCAAACCAAACAAAAACAAGAAACTCACCTCATGATAACTGTGAACACAGATAAAGTACCCACAGCCCGTAATATCGAGGGGGGGCCATTTGTTGTTGCAAGCTTCCCTTCCCGCCTGGCTTCGGCTTGAAGTGGGCCAAACGAGACTTCATCTTTCGGCTGACGATTGGAGCGCCTCCTCCATGCTGTATGCTGTGGTCGCTACGGATCAACGGAATTCGTGCACTCTGCTGGACCGCACCGAGCCACTGGGCAAAAGCTTGCTCGAGGACGGTGGATATGTGTACCGTGCTCAACGGGTCATATTGGCGTTGTTGGCAGGCAAAGAAGAACCCTGGGTGAAAGAGTACCTCGGGGATTTCGACGAATGCCCGGAAGCGATTCTGGCGCTTCTTGCGGCGCATGATAGCTTTCCCCAGTGGGCGGAGAAGGCATGGCTGCGGGCTCGGGAGAGGTTCAATAGGCAAGTGAGCGGCCTGCTTTGCTTGTTCTTCGCATACTACTGGGCGCACGTGCATGCGCTCCCCGAACAGCCAACCAGTCTTTTCGATATCCCACAAAGCTACCATCTGGAGATGGGTGGTGAAGATGAGATGGAAGTAGAGCGTAACGATTTGGGGCCGAGTATCGAAGCCTCTCGTCATGCGGAGACAACGGAGGAGAGAGGCGGGCATTGTGACAATGACGATGATGACGAATATGAGAAATTATGCAAGTGGTTGGAGCAAGGCAACTGACTGATGAGGGCCGGCCGCGATTCTCCTCGCTTGTTGTGAGCAATGTGTAGGCCTTGTATTTTTATATTATTATTTTATTACTATCTTATTCCCTCCAGTGTGCGTCCAAACAACTTTTCCTCTTCTCTCCGTTCCGTTACCGCCAGCCAGTCTCTTGTTACCGCCCTGCACCGGATGTGTATGTGTGTGTGTGTTCGCCTTCACGGGGATGCTGTGTCGACCTGCGCCTGGTATGTTGTGTTGGGCAAGGCAGGCGGGGGTTGCGTCGGACGGGATGGGGTGAGGTTCCCTAGTACAGCCTGCGGCAAGATGTACCGGGCAAACAACGGCCACATGATCACTCGCGCTCCTGCTCTGACTCTTCGCTCGAGTCGTCGGAGGAACTCGGTGCAGGATGATGGCAACAGTTCATGCAGAATTGCGAGAGAACGATACTCAGAAGTTGTCCCAAGGTCACTATGACCCACACGATGAAAGCGTTGACGAATGAGATGAGCAAGAGAGGAAGCAGCCCAATAAAGACCCAGAGCAACAACAGAGACGCTGCCTCCAAAAGCGAGATAAAAAAAAAATCATTGGCCAGCAAGTGGCCCGTCCACTTCAAGCCAACGGTCAAGCCTCCTGCCAGCCGATGCGCGTTGCACAGCCAGGTCCAGGGATCGTCGTACGCGCTTCCAAGAACGACCTGAAGATCGCACACCTCCTTCACGCGCTTGTCAGCGTCGTTGAGCGCACCGAGTAAGCGGGGTTGTGAGATCCAAAGCCGCTTTGCGTAATACACCACCGCTACCCGTCGTTCCGCCTTGATGGCTGATGTGTGTGTGTGTGTGTGTGTGTGTGTGTGTGTGTGTGTGTGTGTGTGTGTGTTGTGTGTGTTTTTT
>Ga0209915_1002146_pt1 | contig 22828 bp, 12 predicted proteins | sample ThiBiot_750_plan_FD_183952 | JGI IMG/M metagenome (GOLD analysis project Ga0209915, IMG submission 183952) | Wastewater bioreactor microbial communities from Cape Town, South Africa - Thiocy_cont_750_plan (SPAdes) | ecosystem: Engineered > Bioreactor > Thiocyanate-remediating > Anaerobic-Aerobic... | reverse complement strand
GCGCGCCCGCCCTGGGTGCCCGACTCGCGGTACAGCGTCCAGCCGCCGAGCAGGTCCTGCTCCAGCGTGATCTGGACATAGCGCGGCGTGTCGGTACTGCCGGGCACGGATTGCAGGTAGAGGCGCATGGTCTTCCGAAGCGGTGCGGACGTGATTGCCGCAGCAACCGCCATTCTAGCGGGCCGGGCCAGAACCGTCTGCCGCCGCGGCAATCCGTCGGCGGCCGTGGCAGGCTTATCTTTCGAGCCGGTAGTTGAGACTGGCGCGGCTGAAATCGGTGGCCTGCTGCGCCTCCAGGTTCCAGCGCTTGCTGAGCCGATAGCGCAGGGTGATCACCTCGCCCGGCTCGAACAGGCCCACGCCGTAGCTGAGGTAAAGCCGCGGCGAAAGATACTTGCCGACGGTGAATGCCGAGCTGCCGCCGAGCGCCTCGTTGCTGGACACGCCGATGTCGTCCAGGCCCAGCTGCGAGCCGATCCGCTTGGCCAGCAGGTCGCCGGCGGCCGAACCCAGCGCCTGCGCGGCGGCGCTGACCATGCTGCCTTCGCCGCCCTTGACCTCCGACAGGGGCTTGCCGGTGATCAGGTACGACAGCGCGTCGGACTGCTCCATCACCGGGTTGGAGAACACGGTGAGGATGGGCCGCTGCGCGGTGCCGGCGACGTACAGGCCCACCTCCTGGCCCTCGTCGATGGTGGCGTTGGGGTTGAGCTTGCGTACCGCACGGATGTTCAGGCCGGGGTTGTCGATCGGCGTGCTGGCGAACAGCAGCTGGCCGCGCTGGATCTTCAGATCCTGCCCGTAGGCGCGGTAGGTGCCGTTCACCGCGATCTGGCCCTGGCCGACGGTGGCGCGGCCGGGCTTTTCGATGACCGTCAGCACGCCGCTCACGCGGCCGTCCAAGCCCAGACCGGTGATGTGCGTCTGCTCGCCCAGGTCGACCTTGACCACCGCGTTCAACGGCGTGCGGCCGGCGGCATCCTGCGGCTGTTTCGCGTCCACCACCACCACGTCGGGCGAGGCCGCGCTGGCGCCGGCACCGGGCAGTTTGTCCACGTTCACCCGCGCGCGGTCGAGGCTCACCGCGCCGGTGATGTCGATGCCGGCGGCGCCTTGCTGCACGACCAGATCGGGCGAGAGCACCACGCTGGCCGCCGGGATGTCCACCGCGGTGAACTCGCTGCCTTTGACGGTGAGCCGCGTGGGGCGGGTGCCGCCGAGACCGGCGCTGCCGTCCACCGCGACGCTGCCCTTGCCCGAATGCACGCTGCCGCGGATCTGCAGCTGCTGTCCGTCCAGCGTGGTCACGTGGAGCTGGCCCTGGGCGAGGGTCAGCCCGGCGGCGGGAATCTCCGCGGCGAAGTCGCCCAGCTCGGCCTGGCCGATCACGCGTGGCTGCGCCAGGCTGCCGGCGAATTGCACGCGCGCATCGGCGCGGCCCCTCACGTTGGCCAGTTCGTGGCTGAGCAGCTCGACGAAGGCGAGATTGCCCAGGTGCAATTCCACCTGGCCGCTCAGTGCCTGCTGCGCGCCGGTGATGCCGAGCTGACCGTCGATGCGGCCGCCATGGTCCAGCGCCGCGTGCAGGTCGATCTGCTGGCGCTGCGGCGCAAGCTCGGCGTCGAGTTGCAAGTGGTCGTAGCGCAGCAGCGGTGCGCGCGCATCGTCGGTGTAGCTGATCGCGCCGTACGTCGAGCCGAGCGATGCATGGCCGCTGAGTGCGCCGGCGGCGCTGCGGTGAATCTTGCCGCTGCCGTCGAGGTTGCCCTCGGCGCGCAGCGGCAGGTCGGCCTCGCCGGCGGCGTTCAGCAGCAGCGCCAGCGGCAGCGCCTGCAGGCGGTAGCTGGCGTCGAGGTTGCCCGCCTTGTCGCGGCGCGCGCTGGCGCACAGCAGCGGGTCGCCCGCGGTGAGGCACAGCTCGGCGAGCTGCATCGCGCCATCGTCGTAGCCGAGCTGGGTGGCATGTTGCAGGCGCCACGGCGGCAAGCCCTGCGGCTCGAGGTTCAGCGTGGACAGTGTGCCGCTCCAGCGTGATCCGTTGAGCGTGCCGCGCAGATCCAGCACGCCGGAGAGCTGGGTGCCGCGCGCCTGCACGTCGAGTCGATGGCTGGCCTGGCTGCCTTCGGCCAGCGCGTGGATGTCCTGGAACGCCAGCCCCTGCACGATGGCGTCGCCGAGCTGCAGGTCCAGCTTGCCGGCCAGGCGACTGATGTCCGGCAGCCCCACGATCAGGCGCAGGCGCTGCGCGCGCTGCTGCTGCCAGGCCAGCGACTGTCCGTGCAGCTGGCCGTTGATGCTGAGCTTCGGCAGTTTGCCCTGAATTCGCAAATGGCCGTCCAGACGGCCGCCGGCGTCGGGCAGCCAGTCGCCGAGCGAGGCGATCGCCAGTTGCAGTTCGGCGTCGTTGCTGGTGCCGGGGCGCGCGGTCAGCTGCAGCGAGCTGGCGCCGGAGGCGAGTTCGAGACGGCCGTCCAGCACCTGCTGCGGCGACAGGTGCAGCTCGCCGTGGCCGCTGATCGCGCGCTTGCGCAGGTTGCCGGCGAGCTTGCGGATCTCCAGCGTGGCGTCGAGGCCGCCGGCCATGCGCTGCCCTCGGCTGGCGATGTCGGCATCCAGCGCGCCCTCCCAGTGCGCCAGCAACTGGCCGGGGTCGAACGCCGTGGCGCGGACTTCGGCCTGCCACGCCAGCGCCGGTTGCAGGATCAGCTGACCGCTGGCCTGAAGCTGGCCCTTGGCTTGTTTCAGTTCGAACGTGCGCACCTGCAGGCTTTGCGGCGTGCCGTCCAGCTCCAGCGACAGCTGCGCCGGCTTGCCGGGCGGACCCAGCTCCAGATCGCCTTGCACCCGGTACGCGTCGACGCTGCCGCTGGCCTTGAGCTGACCGCGGCTGGCCAGCACCTGGCCGACCAGCTCGGCCGGCAATTGCAGGTCGCTCCAGCCGATCTGCAGGTTGGCGGCGAGCGGCCTGGCGTCGAGTTGCACGGTGCCGCTCGCTTCCACGTTGCCCCTGAACTGGGGCGAGCCGAGCCCCAGTTGTTCGAGCGTCAGCGTGTGGTAACCGGGGTCGAACCGCGCGCGTAGCGGTTGCAGCAGCACGCGATACCGGTTCAGGTCGAGCTGGCCTTCGAGCGTGCCGCCGTGGCGATCGCCATGGCCGCTGAGCGAGAGGGCCAGCGATTGCAGCGCGCCTTCGCCGAGCAGCGGTGCGGGATTGAAGCGCGGCGTCTCCAGCTTGCCCTTCCAGCGGAACTCGCCAGTCTGGGCGAGTTCGATATGCAGCTTCATCGGCGCCGGTGCGGTGAGCGCCGCATCCAGCGTGGCCAACTTGCCGTCGCTGTGCACCGAGAGCGTGCCGGCGACGTCGGTGTCGCCGGCGTTCCACGCGAAGCCCAGCGTGCCGCTGCCTTGGTAACTGGGACCGAAGACCAGCTCGCCGGCGAGATTGGCGTGACCGTCCGGCGCGCGCAGCGCGAGCTGGCGCAGTTCGATGCCGCGGTCGGTCCAGCGTCCGGCCAGGTCGAGGCGATCGGCGGCAAACACGTCCTTGCCGGCCTGCGCCACCTTGATCGGGCCGACGTGCACGCGGTCCACGATCAGCTCCACCGGCAGGTGCAGCGACAGGTTGCCGGAGCTTGCGCTTTCATCCGTGCTCGCGGCGGGCAGGGCCACCGCGACACCTGCGACGTCGAGCGTGGTCAGGTGCACGCGCTTGCCCAGCAGCGACCAGAAGTGCAGGTCCAGCCGCACCGTCGCCAGCTCCACCACGGTGCCGTGGCCATCGTCGTAGCGCACGCCGGAAAGCCGCAGCGGCCCCGCCAGCCGCCCCTGCGCCTGCTGCACCTGCAGCGCACCGCCACTCAGCGATTCGGCCTGCGCCAGGGCAAAGCGCAGCCCCGACCCGGTGCCCAGCACCCACCACAGCACCACCGCCACCACCACCAGCAGGGCGGCAAATGCGATGGCGATGCGTTTGAGCCACTTCATGGGCGGAGAAGCAGGGAATGGGGAGTAGAAAATAGAGAATAGGAAAGAGCAGCACGCACTGCGTATTCCTTCGCCACCTCGTTGGTCGCCGTGTTCATGTGAGCTTCTCCGATTCCCTATTCCCTATTCCCTATTCCCGGCCAGTCACAAATCGGGCCCGATGACCACATGCAACTCGATGCCGTGATGGTCGGAGTCATGGATGGGCGTGCCGAGGTCGAGCCGGATCATGCCCACCGGCGAGCGCCAGCGCAGGCCCAGGCCGGCGCCGATCTTCGGGCGGAAATCGGTGCCGGTGTAGGCGTTGCCGGCGTCGACGAAGGCCGCCATGCCCCAGTTGCGGGTGAAGTAATGCTCCACCTCGGTGCTGGCCACCAGCAGGTTGCGCCCGCCGATGACGCGGTCGTAGCTGTTGCGCGGGCCGATCGACTGGTAGCCGTAGCCGCGCACCGAGCGGTCGCCGCCGGCGAAGAAGCGCAGTTGCGGCGGCAGCGCGGCGAAGTCGTCGGTGCGGGTGATGCCGGCGCTGCCGCGCAGGATCAGCCGGTTGCGCTGTTTCGCTCCGAACGCGCGGATCCATTTGGCGTCGGCGCTGATCTGGCTGAAGCTGGCGTCGGAGAGCAGGCTGCCGGCGGTGCTGCGTGCGGCCAGGGTCAGCGACCAGCCCCGGCGCACGAACGCGGGGTTGTCGGCCTGCTTGCGGGTCAGCGAGGCTTCGGCGAACACCTCGGTGCTGCGGCCGTGTTCGATACCCGGCGTGTTGTCAGGCTCGCGCCCGCGCTTGCCCACGGTGAAGGTACCGGCCAGCGCATGCACGCCCAGTGTGCGCGTCCAGCCGTGCCACTGGCGCGTTTCGTTGCCGACCAGTTCCAGCGTGCGCGATTGCGAGGTGTCGGTGTCGGCGTCGCGGAAATTGGCGCCGAGGTTGTAGCTGCGCTGGTTGGGGCCGGGCAGCGGGATGGTGTACATGGTCGAGAGCGTCTTCAGCCGCTGCGCCACCACCAGCTCGTTCTTCCACTTGTGCCCGCGCCGGTTGACCCAGCGCCGCTCGATGCCGCCGCGCATGCCGAAGCCGGTGTCGGTGCCGATGAAAGGGCCGCCGGTGTAGATCGTGCGCTTGGCCGGCGCCAGCTGCACGGTGACGTCGACTACGCCGTGCTTCGCCTCGTCGACGTCGGGCAGCACGTTGACCACGGCGAAGTAATCGGCGCCGTTCAGAGCCTGCTGCAAGGCCAGCAGCTGGTCCTGCGCAAAATAGTCGCCGGAGCGGAACGGCACGTAGCGGTCGAGGAAGCCCTCGTTGAACTGCGAACCCTCGAAACGCACCTGGCCGTAGCGGTAGCGCGGGCCCGCTTCCCAGGCCAGCTTGACCACCGCGCGCCGCTCGCGGCGGTTCACCTCCACCCGGTGGGTGACCAGCCGGGCGTCGAGGAAACCGTTGGCGGTCAACTGCGCGCTCATCGCGTCGCGTGCCTCCTCGTAGGCTTGGTGGTTCAGCGTCTTGCTTGCAAGCCGCTCGATCGCGCGCCGCGCACGGCGGATGGGCGCGATCTTGCCGGCGGCGTCATCCAGTTGCAGTTCGACTTGCGCCACCTTGACCGGCTCGCCGGGTGTCACGTGCAGGTCCACCTGCCAATCCGCGCCGACCTGCCTGAGCTCGCCGGTGACGCTGGCGTCGTAGTAGCCGTAGGGCTGCAGCGCCGCGCGCACCTGTTCCGGCACACGCTGGTACAGGCGCGTCGCCTGCGCGGCGGTAACGTCGCGTTTGGCGTACTGCGAGAGCTCGAGGCGGTCGATCACGGCCGCCTTCAGCGGATCCTCCACGCCGTCCACGTGCAGCGCGACGCCCGCGTGCGCCGACCACGCGAGGATCAGCAACGGCAGCAACAGGCTCAGGCGTCGGCGGCATCGGCGCATGCGCGAAGGGCGTCCTCGGATGGGATGACAGGTCGCCGCAGCTTACCCAAGTCGGCGTAGGGCTCGCATGAATGCCGGAGGGTTGCCTCGGCATCGTGACTCGAGCGTCATGCCTGGTTGGTCGATGCGGCCGAGGCCGCATCAACCGGCCTTGTCGCCCGAACGGTGCGCGATCCACGCACCGGCCACCGCCGACACGTAGGGAATCGACTGCGCGGCGAGGATGATCATCCACAAGGTGCCTTCGATGTAGCGCGTACCGAAGGCTTCGGCCATGCCGGCGATGCACAGCATCAGCGCCAGCGCCATCAGCAGCTCCTCGCGCACCGGCGCGAACGCGGCGAAGTTGCTGCCGCCCAGGCGCCGGCTCTTGGCGGTGACCACGAACGAGGTCTTCTCGCGGGTGAGCCCGTGCAGGATGCCGCGGGCGATCGCGTGGGAGAGGCCCATGCTGGCCAGCGAGGCCATCAGCGTGTCGCGCCAGCCGCACGGCACGCGGGCGCGGTACAGCACGATGCCGAAGATCGCCTTGGCGAAGAAGAAGCCGATCACCGGGATCAGGAACAGCTGCATCGGCAGGCTGAAGTACTGCGGGAAGGCGACCATGCCCGCGGTCCAGAACAGCGCCATCATGGTGAAGATCAGGTGCAGCGCATCGGCGAACCAGCTGAACCAGCCGGTGAGGAAGTGGAAGCGCTGGCCGGCCGAGAGCGGACCCTTCTGTGTCATCCAGCTCCAGCGGCCCTTGAGGATCTGCATCGCGCCGAAGGCCCAGCGATAGCGCTGGCTCTTGTACGCCTTGAAGTCGGCCGGGGTCAGGCCCTTGCCCATCAGTTCGTCGACGTAGACCAGGTCGTAACCGGCATGCATCAGGCGCAGGCCGAGTTCCGCGTCCTCGCAGATGGTCCACTCCGACCAGCCGCCGGTGCCTTCCAGCGCCGAACGCCGGACCATCGTCATGGTGCCGTGCTGGATGATCGCGTTGCGCTCGTTGCGATGGTGCATGCCGATGCGGAAGAAGCCGTCGTACTCCCACGCGGTCATGCGGCGGAACGTGTTCTGCTCGAACTCGCGGTGCGCCTGCGGGCACTGCACCACGGCCACCTTGGGATCGTGGAAATAGCCGGTGAGCGTGGACAGCCAGTCGGCGCGCACCTCGTAGTCGGCGTCGATCACCGCCACCACGTCGGCTTCGGGCGCGGTTTCCTTCAGGCCGAAGTTCAGCGCGCCGGCCTTGTAACCCGGCCACGGTTCCAGGTGGAAGAAACGGAAGCGCTTGCCGAGCTTTTCGCAGTACGCCTGCACCGGCTCCCACACCGCCGGGTCCTTGGTGTTGTTGTCGATCACCAGCACTTCGTAGTTCTGGTAATCCAGCGCGGCCAGCGAATCGAGCGTGACGATCACCATCTCCGGCGGCTCGTTGTAGCAGGCCAGGTGGATCGACACGAACGGCTGCCGGTCCGGGTGATCCGGCCGCAACATGCCGGCATGGCGCATCCACTTCGGCCGCCACAGCACCTCGGTGAACTCGAAGCCGTTGATCAGCAGGATCGCCAGGATCGCGATTTGCGCCGGGAACAGCAGCGTGAGCATGGTCCAGTCGACCCAGCTCAGGTAGAAGTTGAACGGCAGCGTGGCGGCCCACACGATCAGGCCGCAGGCGAGCTGGATCAGCGCGCAGAAGAAGAACCGCCCGACCAGCCTGAAGCGGCTGAAGCGGCGCGCGAACAGGATCATCGGCAGCAGCGCCAGCAGGCTCGCCGCCAGCGCCTTCCACGGCCAGGCGGTGTCCTCCACCACCGGCCCGGTCAACGGGAACTTCAGTTGACGGTCGGCGTTGAACATGCCCCAGTACGCGCCGGTGCGGCCTTCGCCCAGGTTCTCCTTCCACGGTTGGTCGAACGCTTCGAGCAGGTAGTAGTCGATGTGCGCGGCCTTGGCCCGGTTCATCCAGTCGCGGACGAAGATCGCCTCGTTGGAGGTCGACGGGTCGGCGTATTCGTGGCGGTCGCCGTTCGACGGCCAGCCGATCTCGCCGACCACCACGTGCTTGCCGGGAAAGCGCTGCACGATCGAGCCGTAGGCGCCGTACGCCGCGTCCACCGCGTTGTGCCGCACCACGCCGTTCCAGAACGGGAACAGGTGGATGGTGATGTAGTCCACGTGCTGCGCCAGCTCGGGGTACTTCAACCAGATGTAGTCCGGCTCGGCGATCGACACCGGCTGGCGCACCGCCGCGCGCACGCGGTCGAGGTAGGCCATCATCTGCTCGGGCGTGAGGTCGTTGCGGAACAGCACCTCGTTGCCCACGATCACCCGGGTGATCGTGTCCGGATAGGCACGCGCCTTGGCGATCAGCAGCTCGATCTCGCGTTCGTTGTTCTCCAGCCGCTTGTCGATCTCCGCGCCGGCCATCACCTTCAGCCCCTGCTGCTGCGCCAGCCGGAACACCTGCGGGTTCTGTTGCATGGTGTAGGTGCGGATGTTGTCCGTATACCGGTGCAGCAGCTTGAGATCGGCGGTGATCTCCTCGTCGTTGGGATAGCTCTGCTTGAACGGGCTCTGGTAGCGCTGGAAGAACGACACGGCGAAGCCGCTGATCTTGCCGTGCCAGTCGTCCGGCCCGTGCGGGTAATTGCCGCCCCACCACAGTGCGATGTTCAGCGCCGCCGCGAGCAGGGCCAACACGATGGCGGTGAACAGCGGATACCGGCTGTTGGAGTTGGCTGCGGTGGCGCTCAAAAAGATCCCCGGCGGAGCCTGCGCAACAGGCGGTGGAGCCTGCGGAGCTTAACCAATGCGGGGCCTCCGGCTCAATGAAGCGCCCCGGCTCCGGTCAGCGCCAGGTCAGGGCGGATGGCGTGGCGCCGCGGCGGCCCCCTTGACTGTCGACTACGTGTATTGGTGTAATGATACACATGGATGCCTCGTTGCTGACCGTGCAACCCGCCGCCCCCGAGCCGATCTACCGGCAGATCGTGGAGCAGTTGCGGCGCCTGATCGCCGGTGGCCAGTTGGTCGCAGGTGAGCTGTTGCCTTCGGTGCGCGAGGTGGCGGGGTTCCATGCGATCAACCCGATGACCGTGTCGCGGGCCTACGGCCTGGCCGAGAGCGAGGGCCTGCTGGAGCGGCTGCGCGGCAAGGGCATGGTGGTCGCGGCGACGCGTCGCGCGGGACAGTCCGAAAGCCAGCGCCTCGCGCTGCTGGAACAGCAGCTGGTGGCGGTTGCCCGGCACGCGGCTGAACTTGAATTGCCGGCCGAGGCGGTGTTGAACCGGCTCGGCCGCCTGATGAGGAGTCGAGAATGAATGCCATGCTTCACGAAGCGAATCCCGTCGATGCCGCACCGCTGGAGGCGCGCGGGTTGACCCACTGCTACGAGGGCGGCAACGTGCTGTGCGGAGTGGATCTGGCGCTGCAGCCGGGCTCGGTGCTGGGCCTGATCGGGCGCAACGGCGCGGGCAAGTCCACCCTGATCCGCGGCATGCTCGGTTTGCTCGAACCGCTGTCCGGCGCCGCGTTCGTGTTCGGCGAGCCGGCGTTGAAGCTGTCTGATCCTGCCAAGGCGCGGCTCGCGTATGTGCCGCAGCAACCCGAGGCGCTGGCCTGGCTCACCGCGCAGCAGATGCTGGATTACGTGGGGCGCTTCTATCCGCGCTGGGACGCGGCCTTCGTGCGCACCACGCTGGAGCGCTGGAAGATTCAGCCCAACAAGTTGCTGGCCAAGCTGTCGCCCGGCGAGCGCCAGCGCGTCGACCTGATCCGTGCGCTGGCCTCGCAGCCCGAGTTGCTGGTGCTGGACGAGCCGGCCGCCGCGCTCGATCCGGTGGCCCGCCGCGAGCTGCTGCGCGAGGTGGCGCTGCGCGCCGGCGAGAACGGCACCACCGTGCTGTTCTCCACCCACATCGTGTCCGACCTGGAGCGCGTGGCCTCCGAGATCGCGTTCCTGCACGAGGGCAGGTTGCTGCTGCGTTGTGGCGTGGACGAGGCCAAGGAACGCTACGCCCGCCTGTGGCTGCCGGCCGCGGCAAGCTTCACCGCACCGATTCCCTCGCTCAGCCGGCGCCGCCATGACGACGGCAGCCTCAGCCTGGTGGTGGCGCGCGATGCCCGCGGTCACTGGCCGGAAGCGGCGAGCCTGCCCGGTGCGCGCGTCGATGCACTGGGCCTGGAGGATCTGTTCGTGGAGATCGCGGAGTGACGTCGTTCCTGCAATTGCTGATGCTGCCGTGGATGGCATGGTCGCAGCGCACGCGGCGCATCATCGTGTGGACCTTGCTGGTGGTCCTCTGCCCTGCCATTGCCGGCTATGTCCTGCTTTGGCGCTCGGCCGGGGCAGGGCCCGGTCTGGCGCATGGCCTGGCCGTCCTCGACTGCCTGTTCTGGGCCGCCGTGGTGCCGCGTGCGCTGGTGCTGGCGAACGAGGCACGCCGGCTGCGCTTGCCGGTGCTGGAACGCGCCGCGGCCATCAGCACCGTTTTGTATGCCGCGCTCACCATCGCCTTGCCCGCCGCCGTGGTGGCGATCCTGCTGGCCATCGGCCGTCGCGGCTGGCGCGCATTCTGGTGCCAGCCGCATCCGGTCCTGCCGCATGGGTGAAGCATGACCATGACGAACGCCCGTTCCCGCAAGGTGGCGCCGACCATCGGCGGCCTGCCGGGTTGACCGCAGCGTCTCCGCGCAGCCGGGGGCAGGTGTGGATCCGGGGTGGGAGTTGCGGAGTCGTCACCAACGAAGAAGGCCCGTCACCGACGGGCCTTCTTCGTTAATGCCGCGCTGGCGTCAACGAAGCAGCGAGCGCAGCATCCAGGCAGTCTTCTCGTGCTCCTTGAGACGGCCGGTGACCATGTCGGCGGTGCCGTCGTCGCCGGCGGCGTTGGCGGCCTTGAGGGCGTCGCGGGCGGTGGCGGCGACGATCTCGTGGCCTTCGACCAGTTGGCCGACCATTTCCTGCCACTCCGGCACGCCGGGCTCGTCCTTGATCGAACTGAGCTTGGCGAACTGGGTGTAGGAGCCGGGCGCGAACACGTCCAGCGTGCGGATGCGCTCGGCGACTTCGTCGGCGGCCAGCCACAGCGCGTTGTACTGGGTCTCGAACATCAGGTGCAGGCTGTTGAATTGCGGGCCGGTGACGTTCCAGTGGAAGCTGTGCGTCTTCAGGTACAGCGAATAGGTGTCGGCCAGCAGTTTGGACAGGTGCTTGGCGACCGCTTCGCGATCCTTCTTGGCGATACCGATGGAAATGGCCATGGCGTGCTCCTTTCAGGTTGGATGCAATGACTCAACAGTAATGGCTCGGCGCCTGCGCGGGAAATGAATCCTTCGGATGTTGGCGATAGCCGTCGGCTATCGGGATCGGTCTGCGCAACCGCTATCATGCGCAGTCCGATGAATGACCGCCATGCGCCCACACCCCAGGCCGCCGCTGATCCGGGCTTGCGCCAGTTGCGCCGGCAGCTGGAGGTGGTGTGCAGCCGCGACTTCGGTCGCCTGCTGGGGCGCTGGCGCACGCTGTCGCGTCGACCCGACGAGCAGAAGATGGGGGCGCTGGCCGCCGACATCGAGCGCTCCGCGGCCAGACGCCGCGCCCGCGCCGCGGCCAAACCCGGGATCAGCCTCGACGAGTCGCTGCCGATCAGTGCGCGCGGCGAGGACATCGTCAAGCTGATCCGCGAGCATCAGGTGGTGGTGATCGCCGGCGAGACCGGCTCGGGCAAGACCACCCAGTTGCCGAAGCTGTGCCTGGCCGCCGGTCGCGGCGAGGCCGGCATGATCGGCTGCACCCAGCCGCGCCGGCTGGCCGCGCGCTCGGTGGCGCGCCGCGTGGCCGAGGAACTCGGCACGCCGCTGGGCGAGGTCGTGGGTTTCCAGGTACGCTTCAACGACCAGGTGTCGGATCGCACGCTGGTCAAGTTCATGACCGACGGCATTTTGCTGGCCGAGACCCAGGGCGATCCGTGGCTCAGCGCCTACGACACCCTGATCATCGACGAGGCGCACGAGCGCAGCCTCAACATCGACTTCCTGCTCGGCTACCTGAAGCGGCTCGCCGCCAAGCGCCCCGAGCTGAAGATCATCGTCACCTCGGCGACCATCGACACCGCAAGGTTCGCCGAACATTTCGGCGGCGCGCCGGTGGTGGAGGTGGAAGGGCGCGCGTACCCGGTCGAGTTACGCTGGCGGCCGGTGGGCGGCGATCGGGGTCAGGTTCATTTTTCGCAAGCGAAAAATGAACCTGACCCCAAACAAGGCAGCGCCGAACACATCGCCGCCGTGCTCGACGAAATCACCCACGACGATCCGCGCGGCGACGTGCTGATCTTCCTGCCCGGCGAGCGCGAGATCCGCGATGCGCACCAGCTGCTGTCGCGCCGGCAGTACCGCGAGACCGAGATCCTGCCGCTGTACGCGCGACTTTCCGCCGGCGACCAGGACCGCGTGTTCAAGCCCGGCGTGAAGCGCCGCGTGGTGCTGGCCACCAACGTGGCCGAGACCTCGCTCACGGTGCCGCGCATCCGCTACGTGATCGACACCGGCATCGCGCGAGTCAAGCGCTACAGCCAACGCAGCCAGCTCGAACGGCTGCACGTGGAGCCGATCTCGCAGGCGGCGGCGGACCAGCGCAAGGGCCGCTGCGGCCGCGTGGGGCCGGGCATCTGCTACCGCCTGTACGACGAGGCCGATTTCGCCGGCCGCGCCGCGTTCACCGATCCGGAGCTGCTGCGCTCGTCGCTGGCCAACGTGATCCTGCGCATGCTGGCGTTGAAACTGGGCGAGGTCGATGAGTTCCCGTTCCTGGAAGCGCCCGACCCGCGCGTGGTCGCCGACGGCTTCCGCCGGCTCACCGAGATTTCCGCGATCGACGACGCGCGCCGGCTCACCGCGATTGGCCGCACCCTGGCGCGGCTGCCGATCGACGTGCAGCTGGCACGCATGCTGGTCGAGGGTGAGCAGCTGCATGCGCTGCGCGAGCTGCTCGTCATCGTCGCCTTCCTCAGCATCCAGGACCCGCGCGAGCGTCCCGGCGACGCACGCCAGCAGGCCGACGCCGCGCACGCCGTGTTCGCCGACCCGAAGTCCGATTTCGTCGGCGTGCTGAACCTGTGGCGCACCTATCACGACGCGCACGAGGAACTGACCCAGTCGAAGCTGCGCGACTGGTGTTCGCGGCATTTCCTCAGCTTCATGCGCATGCGCGAGTGGCGCGAGCTGCACCGGCAGTTGTTGCTGGTGGTGGGGGAGCTGGGGTGGAAGCTGGACGCTGGCGGCTCTGCTCCTTCTCCCCTCCGGGGAGAAGGTCGGGATGAGGGGGCAATCTCGCAGAAGGGTGGCAAGGAAAGGCGGGCTTCGCATGCGCGTTCCGGCAAGCCCCAGCCCCTCACCTCAATCCTCCTCCACCCACAAGGGGACTCCCTCCGGTCGCCGCGGGGGAGAGGAGGCGAACGCGAGGAGCGCGTCATTGATCAACAGGCAGCGATGGACCGCCTCTATGAGGCGGTCCATCGCTGCCTGTTGGCCGGCCTGCCCACCCAGGTCGGCCGCAAGGACGAAAAGGGCGTCTACCAGAGCACGCGCGAGCGCAAGTTCCAGGTCTTCCCCGGCTCGGCGCTGGCCAAGGCGCCGCCGAACTGGGTCTTCAGCGCGCAGATCCTCGACCTGGGCGGGCGCGTGTGGGGCATGATGAATGCGCGGGTCGAGCCGCTGTGGATCGAGCAGCAGGCCGCGCACCTGCTGCGCATGCATTGCCGCGACGCGCACTGGTCGAGGAAGCGCGGCGGCGTGGTGGCGTACGAACAGGTCAGCCTGTTCGGGCTGGTGCTGGTGGAGAAGCGGCCGGTCACCTTCCAGGCGCAGGACCCGGCGCTGGCCCATGCGATCTTCCTGCGCGAGGCGCTGGTGCGCGGCGACCTCGACACGAAGGCGGATTTCGTGCGCGCCAACCAGCGCGTGCTGGAGGAGGCGCAGGGCATCGAGGCGAAGCAGCGCCGCGAGGGACTGATCCGCCACGAGGACGAGCTGGTCGCGTTCTTCGAGGGCAAGCTGCCGCAAGACATCGCCAGCAGCCGTGCGCTGGACGCGTGGTACCGCCAGGCGCGCCCGGCCGAGCGGGCGGCGCTGCGCTGGTCGCTGGACGACGTGCTGGCCGGCGGCGCGGGGCTGGATGCGAAGGCCTTTCCCGCCACGCTGGAGATCGGCGCGCAGCGCTACCGGCTGGAATACCGCTTCGTCCCCGGTGACGAGGCCGACGGCGTCACCCTGCAGCTGCCGCTGGCGATGTTGAATGCGCTGCGGCCCGCGCGCGGTGAATGGCTGGTGCCGGGTCTGCTGGCCGACAAGGTGGCCGAGCTGATCCGCGGCCTGCCCAAGGCGCTGCGGCGCAATTTCGTGCCGGCGCCGGATTTCGCGCGGGCGTTCGTCGAGGCGGAGGCGCCGCGTGATGAACCGCTGGCGAAGGCACTGGCCGCCTTCCTGCAACGCGCTACCGGCGTCGAGCTTGCCGCGAGCGAGTTCGCCGCCGTCGAACTGCCGCCGCACCTCTCGATGCGCTACCGCCTGCACGACGAGCGCGGCAGGACGCTGGCCAGCGGCCGCGACCTGGCGCCCCTGCGGGGGCAATGGGAAGGGCAGGCGCGCGCGGCATTCTCGCGCAAGACCGACCTCGAGCTGACCCGCGAGGATGTGGCCAGCTGGGATTTCGAGGAGATTCCGGCGCAGGTGCGTTCCGAGGGCGGCATCACCGCCTTCCCGGCGCTGGTCGACCTGGGCGAGGCGGTGGCACTGCGCGTGTTCGAGCGCAGCGACGAGGCGCGCGCGGCGCACCGGCAGGGCGTGGTGCGGCTGCTGCGCAACGCGCTGGCCGGCGAGGCGAAGCAGGCGCGCCGGCGGCTGCCGATCGGCAATGCATTGGCCTTGAAATACGCGCCGCTGGGCAGCGTGGACAGCCTGCGCGAAGACCTGCTTGAAGGCGGCTTCGCCGACCTGCTGCAGCGCCATGAGCTGGACGTGCGCACCGCCGGCGCGTTCGAGGCGCTGCGCACGCAGTGCGCGCGCGCGCTGTTCGGCGCCGGCGTCGAGCGGCTCAAACTGGCCGAACCGATCATCGAGGCGCAGGCCGAGCTCAAGCCGTGGCTCGAGCCGCCGCTGCTGGGCTTCGCCCGCGCCAGCTACGACGATCTGCGCGAACAGTTCGACGCGCTGCTCGTGCCCGGTTTCCTGCGCGAGCTGCCGCCATCACGGCTGGCGCATTATCCGCGCTACCTCAAGGCGATGCGCCTGCGCGGCGAACGCTTGCGCCAGGACCCGGCGAAGGACCAGCAACGCATGCTGCAGGTGCTGCCGTACTGGCGCGCGTACCTGCAGCAGCGCGCTGCCGGCGCCGATCCCGCGCTGCTGGCCGAGTTGCGCTGGCTGATCGAGGAGTGGCGCGTGTCGCTGTTCGCGCAGGAGCTGAAGACCGCCGAGCCGGTGTCGGCCAAGCGGTTGGCGAAGGCGTTGGCGGCGCTCGCCTGACCGACCGGATCAGCGCACGCGTTCGACGTGCACGCTGCCGTTGCAGCCGGACACATACATCAGCCAGTTGCCCATCATCGAGGGTTTGACCTTGGTCGAGGGATTGTCGGCGGTCATGCACAACACATTGTCCGAGCCGATCTGTCGCCAGACCTGACCATTGTCCAGGGTGTACTCGTTGTGGCCGCTCCAGCCGTCGAAGTGGCCCTTGATGCGGGTCTGGATCTTTTCGCGCTTGGCGTCGTTTGCGTAGAACACCGGCTTGCCGCTGGGGGTGACCATCCTGGTCGTGGTCTTGGCGTGCCCGCGCAGCCAGGTGTCGAGATTCTGCAATTCCTGCGGCGAGAGCTTGTCCAGGCCGGCGGCCTTGAACTCGGAAGGACTCATGCGTTGTTGCAGGCCTTCGGGCGTTTGCTGCGCGTACACGGCGCAGCACGGGAGGGCCAGCAACAACGGGAGACAGCGTGCGCGGAAGGACATGGGGATTTCCTCGAAGCCGGAATGGCGAATCCCGATTCTGCCCGCCAGGCGGCCCGAGGCCAAGCGCCGCGGGCTGCCCCCTGCGGCCATGCCATTACAATGGCCGCCACCATGGCCCCGCGCACCCATTCAGCCAGCCTCGCCGCATGGCGCCAGCGCGCCGACGAGTTGTCACCCGATCTGGCCGAAGCGCTGGCGGCTTGCGGCGAGCGCCCGGTCGACCAGGCCGAATGCGGGGACACCCTCGACCTGCTCGGCATGCTCGGTTGTGACGCGTCGACCCAGTCGGCGGCGTTGTGGTTCGAACTGGCACGCGTCGACCCGGCGTTGTGGGCAGCGCGCGGCCCGGGTCTGCCGGCGGAGGTGCAACGCCTGGTCGCCGGCCAGCAGGCGGCCGAGCAGGTGTGGACCTTGCACGCGCAGCGGGCGCCGGGCGGTGCCAACGAAGGCCTGCGCCGGCTGTTGCTGGCGATCGTGCGCGACCTGCGCGTGGTGTTCGTGCTGCTGGCGCGTCAGCTCGCGCGGATGCGCGCCGCGGCAGCGCTGCCCCCGGCGCAGGCCGCCGCGCTGGCACGGTTGAGCCGCGACATCCATGCCCCGCTGGCCAACCGGCTCGGCATCTGGCAACTGAAATGGGAGCTGGAGGATCTGGCGTTCCGCTACCTGGAGCCGGACACCTACCGCCGCATCGCGAAGCTGCTCGACGAGCGCCGGGTCGATCGCGAGGCATTCATCCGCCAGTCGCTGGACGAGCTGCAACAGGCGCTGGACGCCGCCGGCCTGCACGCCGAGCTGGCGGGGCGGCCCAAGCACATCTATTCGATCTGGAAAAAGATGCAGCGCAAGTCGCTGGATTTTTCCGACCTCTACGATATCCGCGCGGTGCGCGTGCTGGTGGACAGCATCGCCGACTGCTACGCCGCGCTGGGCGTCGTGCACGGGCTGTGGCCGCACTTGCCGAACGAGTTCGACGACTACATCGCGCGACCCAAGCCGAACGGCTACCAGTCGCTGCATACCGCCGTGGTCGGCCCGGCCGGCAAGACGCTGGAGGTGCAGATCCGCACCCACGCCATGCATCGCGCCAACGAACTGGGCGTGGCCGCGCACTGGCGCTACAAGGAGGGCGGCGGCAGCGACGCCGAGTTCGAGGCCAAGATCGCCTGGATGCGCAAGTTGCTGGAGCCGCGCAGCGGCGACGACAGCAACCTCGCCGCCGAACTGCAGACCGAGCTGCTGGAAGACCGTGTCTACCTGCTCACCCCCAAGGGCGAGGTGTTCGACCTGGCGCGCGGCGCCACCGTGCTGGATTTCGCCTACCTGGTGCATACCGAAGTCGGCCACCGCTGCCGCGGCGCCAAGGTCAACGGCCGCATCGTGCCGCTGACCTTCCAGCCGCAGAGCGGCGACCGCGTGGAGATCCTCACCACCAAGGTTGCCGAGCCCAGCCGCGACTGGCTGTCGCCGCACCACGGCTACCTCAACACGGCGCGCGCGAAGGACAAGGTGCGCGCCTGGTTCCGCCGCATCGCACACGACGCCAACCTCGGCGTCGGCCGCGCCATGCTCGAGCGCGAACTGAAGCGCCTGGCGCTGCCTGCCGCCGACATCGGCAAGCTGCCGGCGCAGTTCCACCTGCAGACGCAGGACGAGCTGCTGGTCGCGCTGGCGCTGGGCGAGGTCACTCCCGGCCAGATCGCCCGCGTGCTGCAGGAGGCTGCGCAACCGCCGCCCCCGGCGCCGGCACCGCCGCCGGCGCGGCCCACCACGCTGGACCACGGCGCGCTGAGCATCGAAGGCGTCGGCAACCTGCTCACCACCCTGGCGCGCTGCTGCCAGCCGCTGCCGGGCGACACGGTGCGCGGCTACATCACCAAGGGTCGCGGCGTCTCCGTGCATCGCGCCGATTGCGGCAGCCTGGCGCGGCTGGCGCGGCGCGACCCGGACCGGGTGATCGACGTGAGCTGGGGCCACGTCGCCAGCCAGGCCTACGAGGTGGACATCGAACTGCGCGGCTACGATCGCAAGGAGTTGCAGAAGGACGTCACCAATCTCATCAGCAACGCCGGCACCCACATCATCGCCTCGTCCAGCCGCTCGCGCCCGCAGACCGGCGAAGTGGAGATGCGCTACACCCTGCGCGTGCGGGATTTCGAACAGCTGTCGACCCTGCTGGGCAAGCTGCTCGCGTTGCCCAACGTCACCGAAGTGCGCCGCGTCAGCGCCTAGCAGCGTGGGCGCCGCGCCACCCTCGCCAGCAGCGCTGGACGCTGAACGCCGGTACCGCGCAGGCCGGGCTGCCCGGTCGCGCGATGTTAAGCTGCGGCCGCTAGTCGCCAGTGCCACGAATTCATGAGCAGTCGCCGCAACCCCCCTGATGTCCGGCCACCGAACCGCAGCGAGCCCACCCTGGGCGACCTCGATCAGGTGGAAGGCAAGCCGCGCGCGTCCGCTGCCGATGGCCTGCCGCGGGTCACCGTGGAAAGGCGTCGCGCCCGCGGGATTCGCACCGCGGCATCGCGCGGGCGTCGCGGCTGGATGTTGCCGATACTGATCCTGCTGGTCGTCGCGCTCGGCGCGGCACTCTGGCTCAGCCAGAACCGCCTGCGCGGCATGCTGCCGCGCACCGACCTCAACAGCGTGCTGGCACAGGCACAGCAGGCGCTGGATGCGGGCCACCTGGACGGCGAGGACGGCACCAGCGCGCGCGAACTGTTCCAGCAGGTGGCCGCCAGCGAGCCGGACAACGATCGCGCCCGCGACGGCCTGCGCCAGGTCGGCCAGGCCGAGTTGTCGCAAGCCGATGCGGCGCTGCAGGCAGGCCGCCTGGATGAGGCCACCCAGCGCGCAACGGTCGCGCGCGAACTGCTCGGCGGCGGGCGCGACGTGGACCGTCTCGACATGCTCATTCGCCAGGCGCAGGCGGGCCAGGTGCAGACCGGCGACCTGGTCGACCAGGCCAAGCAGGCGCTGGCGCAAGGCAAGCTGCAGGGTGCCGACGGCGCCGGCGCGCTCTATCAGCGCGTGTTGCGCACCGACCCGGACAACGCGGTGGCCGCACACGGGCTGGACCAGGTGGCCAACGCGCTGGCGGTGCAGGCGCACGACGCGCTGGAGGCAGGCGACCTGGCCAAGGCCGATCCGCTGGTGCTGCAGATCGCCGCGTTGCGGCCGAACAACGGCTCGCTGCCGGCGCTGCGCGCGCTGCAGGCACAGCGGCGCCAGCAGCAGGATGGCGCGGTAAAGGACGCCATCGCGCAGGGCCGCGAGGCCTTGCGCGATGGCCGCATCGCCGGCCCCGGCGACGACACCGCGCTGGCGCGCTTCAAGGCCGCGCTGGCGCTGGATCCGGACAGCGAGGGGGCCAAGGCCGGGCTGGGCGACGTGGCGCAGGCGCTGACCGTGCAGGCGAACGCGGCGATGGATGACGGCGATCGCGCGCAGGCGGCCAAGCTGCTCGACGAGGCGAATGCGCTGGCGCCGAAGTCGGCCGATCTGGCCGCCGCCCGCGCGCGGCTGCAGAGCAAGCCCGCGGCGGGCAAGCCACCGGCGGCCAAACCGGCCGATGCAGCGGGAACGGGCGAGGAGGCCCCGGTGGTCGCCGCCGCGCTGTCGCCGCAGCAAAGCGCCGCCGTGGCCCAACTGGTGCACCGTGCGCAGCAGGCCACCGCCAGCGGCAACATCATGATGCCGCCCGGCGACAGCGCGTACGACCTGTACCGCAGCGCGCTGGCGATCGACGGCAACGACGTGCTCGCGCGGCAGGGCCTGCAGGCGTTGCCGGCCCGGGTGGAACAGTTGTTCAAGCAGGCGCTCGCGGCCGGCCAGCTGAAACAGGCCGACGACATGCTGGCCAACCTGGCCGAATTGGCGCCGGGTGATCCGGCCCAGTTGGGGCTGAGCAACCAGCTGGCCAGCGCCTGGGTCGACCGTGCCCAGCAGCAGCTCGACGGCGGCGACCGCATCGGCGCCAGCCAGTCGCTGGCGCGCGCGCGCAAGCTGGCGCCCGATCACCCGCGCGTGACCGAGCTCGCCGCGCGACTGCAAGGCAATCCGTGAGGCCGGCATGACGGTGCTGGTCGTTGGCGGCAGCAGCCAGATCGGCCACTTCCTCCTGCCGCATCTGCGCGCCACCGGCGAGCCGGTGCTGGCGTTGAGCCGGCATCCGCGGCCCACGCGCGACGGCGTGCAGTGGCTGCGCGGCACCCTGCCGCACGACATGCCGACGCTGCCCGAACTGTCGGCAATCATCAGTTTCGGTCCCCTGCTGGCGCTGGCTGAATGGTTGGCGCACGCCAACCGGGTCGGCGCGCCGAGGGTGGTGGCCACCAGTTCGATGAGCGCCGAAAGCAAGCGCGATTCGGTGGTGCCGGCCGAGCGCGCGATCGCGCGCCAGTTGCGCGAGGGCGAGGCCGCCCTGGCCACTGCCTGCGCCCGCCGCGGTTGCGCGTGGACGGTGCTGCGGCCCACCCTGGTCTACGGCGCCGGGCTGGACAAGAGCCTCACGCCGATCGCCCGGCGCGCGCTGCGCACGCGATTGTTCCCGATCCCCGCGGCGCGCGGCCTGCGCCAGCCGGTGCACGCCGACGACATCGCGCAGGCGGTACTGGCTGCGCTGGACTGCCCGGTGTCGGCCGGACGCATCGTGCCGATCGGCGGCGGCGAGCGGCTGCCGTACCCGGAGATGTTCGCGCGCGTCCGCGACAGTCTGCCGCGTGCCACCCTGACCGTGCCGCTGCCGGCCTGGCTGTTGCGGCTGGTCGCGCGCACCTGCTCGCCGCTGCGCGGTCCGCTGAGCCGGCTGGACAGCGATCTGGTCGCCGACAACAGCGAGCTGCAAGGTCTGCTGGGTATTCGCCCGCGGCCGTTCCGGCCGGATGCCTCGACGTGGCAGCCACCCGCGTAGGCAGCCCGCGGGGTCAGAGTCACTTTTCGCTGGCGAAAAGTGACTCTGACCCCACGGGCAGTTCCCGCCCTACCACCCACATGCCCGCAATTTGCCCGCAAAACCGCCGCAGCGTTCATGGGCGCGCCGGGATGCACGCCCTATCATCCTAGAAACCTGATTGCCGGATTCCGCCGCCCTTGAGCTTCCTCGACCGCACCCGTTCCCTCGCCCGCCGCAGTTGGCCGTGGCTGCGCATTCCGTTCTGGATCAGCCTGGGTCTGCTGGTCGGTTTCGTGTTGCCGTACGTGCTGGTGCTCAACAAGCGCGTGCAGGACCGTTTCAACGACCTGGTGTTCGCGGTGCCCACGCGCGTGTATGCGCGGCCACTGCCGCTGCAGGCCGGCGAGCCGATGACCAGCGCCGCGCTGGAGCTTGAACTGACCTTTGCCGGCTACAGCCATGACGGCAAGGGGCAGGTTCCCGGCAGCTGGATGAAGCAGGGCAGCCGCTACACGATCTCCTCGCGCGGCTACGCCGGCCCGGACGGCGGCGAGCTGCCCAAGCGCATCGTGGTGACGCTGAGCGGCGGGGAGGTGGCTTCGGTGCGCACCGCAGCGGACAACCGGTCGATCAAGCAGACCCACCTCGATCCGGCGCGCATCGCCACGTTGTACGGCGCCAGCCAGGAGGAGCGCCGCTTCGTCCAGTTGCGCGACGTGCCGCCGCTGCTGGTCAAGGGCCTGCAGTCGGTCGAGGACCGCAATTTCAAGAACAACATCGGCATCGACTTCGGTGCGATCGCGCGCGCGGCGCTGGCCAACCTGCGCGCCGGCCACACCGTGCAGGGCGGCTCCACGCTGACCCAGCAGCTGGTGCGCAACCTGTTCCTGAGCCGCGACCAGACGCTGACCCGCAAGATCAACGAAGCGCTGATGTCGCTGCTGCTGGAGGCGCATTACAGCAAGGGGCGCATCCTCGAGGCCTACGTCAACGACGTGTTCCTCGGCCAGCAGGGCGCGCAGGCGGTGCACGGTTTCGGCGCCGCGTCGGAGTTCTATTTCGGGCGCCGGCTGCAGGAGCTGCGGCCGCAGGAGATCGCCCTGCTGGTCGGCCTGGTGAAGGGACCGAGTTACTACGACCCGCGCCGCGCGCCCGAGCGCGCGCTGGCGCGGCGCAACCTGGTGCTGCAGGAGTTCTTCGACACCGGCCTGATCACCGCCGCGCAGCTCAACGCGGGCCAGGCCGCGCCGCTGGACGTGATCAAGAACGGCCAGCTGCCGCACAACCGCTTCCCCGCCTTCATGGACCTGGTGCGCAAGCAGATCACCACCGACTTCGACGAGAAGGCGCTGCGCGAAGGCAACCTGTCGATCTTCACCACGCTGGACCCGGCCGCGCAGCTGTATACCGAACAGGCGATCACCAGCACGCTCAAGGGCCTGGGCAAGCGCGGCGATGGCGTGCAGGCGGCGGCGGTGGTCACCAACGCGCAGACCGGCAACGTGCTCGCCATGGTCGGCAGCCGCAACCCGGGCGAGCCGGGGTTCAACCGCGCGCTGGACATCCGCCGCCAGATCGGTTCGACGATCAAGCCGTTCGTCTATCTCGTCGCGCTGACCCAGCCCGAGCGCTGGAACCTGGCCAGCATGATGGACGACAGCCCGATCAGCATGCGCCAGCCCAACGGCAGCGTGTGGACGCCGCAGAACGACGACCATCGCAGCCACGATCCGCTGATCATGGTCGACGCGCTGGCGCATTCGTGGAACCTCGCCACGATCCATCTCGGCATGGCGGTGGGCCTGCCGCGCATCCGCGCTTTCCTCGAATCGTTCGGGCTCACCGACGTCAATCCCAGCCCCTCGCTGCTGATCGGCGCGCTCGACCTGGCGCCGCTGCAGGTGGCACAGCTCTATCAGTACCTGGCGGCGGATGGTCACGCCTTGCCGCTGCTGGCGGTGCGCGGCGTGCTCGACGGCAGCGGCCGCACGATCAAGCGCTACCAGGTGCAGCCCGGTCCCGGCGAATACCAGGAGGCGGTGCGGCTGA
>Ga0209915_1002142_pt1 | contig 22884 bp, 31 predicted proteins | sample ThiBiot_750_plan_FD_183952 | JGI IMG/M metagenome (GOLD analysis project Ga0209915, IMG submission 183952) | Wastewater bioreactor microbial communities from Cape Town, South Africa - Thiocy_cont_750_plan (SPAdes) | ecosystem: Engineered > Bioreactor > Thiocyanate-remediating > Anaerobic-Aerobic... | reverse complement strand
GGAAACTTTTTTTTTTTTTTTTTATTTTTTTTTTTTTTTAGGGTGCAAGAAACAAGTCACATATTGAAGACAGCTCGAGCTTATCTGTAACTTACTAATAGAGTTTGATAATAGGACGGGCAGAGACTGGCGATTGTCTAGACCTTTTCTTCTGTGGTATTTCGTTCGTTCTTGTTGACAGTTCCATCCTAGATACCATGAGTTAATTGAGTATGAAAGAAAGAGGGAAGAGGGGAAAAAAAAAAAAAAATAAAAAAAAAATAAAAAAAAAAAAAAAAAATAAAAAAAAAATAAAAAAAAAAAAAAAGAATGAGAAAAAAAGAGAGGGAAGGAAGGCGGGGGTAGAGAGAGGAAGAGCGTATACGGAATCACTTTCGTCCATATGCTCAACGAGGACATCAAGCTCCTCCTCCTCCTTCGGTTTGTTGGCAATGAGCAAAGGGACAGGCTGTTCCTGTGTTCTCAGTTTGGTGCTCTTGAACATGATGAACAGCAGCACGTCATAGATGATCTTCAGCCCTCCCGCAATGTAAAACGGAACCTGGAACCATCTGATGGTGTGACCACAACAACGTGTTAGTAGTAGTCAAGTTGTATAGGATCTCATATCATCCACAGGTATGGTGACACGGAAATAGGTACATGGAGTTGGTAGGCTGTGATAGGAGCACACCAAGGATGGGCTGGGATACAATGAGGGCCACGGACCGCACAATGTTTGTAATCCCTTCATTTAACAGAGGAGAGAGAGAGAGGGGGGGGGAGGGGAAAGGGGAAGGAGAAAAAAAAATAAAAAAAGGGGAGTGGTAGGCAATACGCTGCAGGAAGGGCTCTTTAGGAACCGGGAGGAGTACCTCCGGCAGCGGCCCGCTCCTCGGGGTGAACCGCCTGCGCGACATAGGACTGGCGCATGGGTATGTCCATCTTCGAGATGCTGAAACACATGAGGAGCAGCACAACAGCGGCCCACCAGAATGGCATCAAGGGTATCTGAGGTAGAACACGTTGACAGTGTTGCTGTGTGAGGGAAGATGTTGTATCCGGAACGAGGTACCAGGAGGAGGAAAATGTTCGAAGGTATATGGGTAAAGACCATGGCCTGTATGAGTCCGATCTTGTCTGCCACTGGTGAAGCCAAGACCGATGATATGCCGGAAAGAATGTTTGCACCCAAGAGCTTATAAAAGGGATTTATGGGTTACATCGGTTCTGAACGGAACGGAAGGGAGGTTACCATTGCCCCCAAGAGAACCTCGCGCAGGCTCCAGGTCTGAGCAAACCAGAACACGAGGATGGTTGGCATGACGAACCCTCCTGCAAATGTGTCCTAAAGAAGAGAGAGCCATGGGGAACGAGTCTTTTTCCCCCCCCCCCTTCAGAAAGAAAAACCATACCAGCATGAAGAGCATGCTGAGCCTAACGATGATCGACTGGGATTCCCTGTGGCGGAGACCTGATGGAGTTGAAATGGTGGTGAGAGATCAGCGCACACACTCGATGGCGTTCGTGCGGGGGGAAAAAAAAAAAAAAAAAAGAGGGAAGAAAGGTCAGTGACTGACCAAAGAGCTTCAAGAGGGGCGAAGGTTCGGGACGAGGGATGTCGTCGGGCCCTTCATCATTTATTCTCGTGTCCGGAGGCTCCCTGTTGCGAAGAGTAGCATGAGTGTCCTTTTTGGGAGGATGAGGGGGGTGGAGGTCAAGGGAAGTGGGTGTGGTTTACTTGGGGATGGCTTCAACTTCGGAGGAAAGGAAAATGTATATGGCCATCGTGAGCAGTGCAAATCCGGAATAGGCGAACAGGATAATCTTTTTCCCACCGAGAGAGTTAGAAACAATGTCACAAAGAGATGGACTCCATGGAAGGAAAAGAGAGGCACCTGGTAACTCATTACGACGGAGACAAGGGTTTGTAGTTCCTGAGACATGGAGATTACACAAGCAAAAGAAGGATCCAAACTTTTAAAAAAAAAAACTTTTCCCCTGGTTGATATTACCTCTGATAGTATCCCGCCCACCAGGCCTCCTGTCGTTGGTTGTGTGTGGGGTGCGTGCGATTCAGCAGAAGAGCATTTTGAGTCTTGGGGGGGGGGGGGAAAAGTTTACCTCCTGCGAGGGCCAGATACCCGAAGAAGTTGTAATAGGCAAAGAGCGTTGTGATCTGCGAGGAGGGCACAAGCTGGGTCAATGCCGCTTGCTCCACCGGCAAGAAGGGGCCTATCTCTCCGCCGCTTGGACTTATCACACCGATCACTGTAACGCATCGTCACACACACACACACACATTTTGGGGAGGGGGGGGGAAGAGAGAACGGGAAGCCGAGTTAAATCTCACCTCCTCCAATGAGAAGAAACCAGATATTGTGGAACAGTCCGAATATGACCCCAGCGAAGCACTTGAGCAGAGCTCCTACCACCAACATCCTTCTTCTCCCAAACCTGTCCGCGTGGGTGGTGATGTACAGCGAGATGACGACGTCGCCGAAGAGGATGCCCGACAGAAGCCATCCCGTCTCCTGATCGCTCAGGCCGATCTCCCTCATGTACAACAGCAGCACCACGCTGACCTGAAGGGACATTGTGGTTTTTTTTGCAATGCGCAAAAAAAAAAAAAAGTCACAGGAGAAAAAGGCAGAAGGGGGGGAGGACAAGTACCATGCCAAAGGAAAACAATCTCAAACACCTTGTAGTGAAGATGAACTTGCCATCCTAAACAATTTCGTGAGCATGCAGTTTTGTTGTGTTTGTGTGTGTGTGTGTGAGTATCTACCAGCGGGATGTGAAATAATGTGGTGAACGGGGTCACGAAGAGGGATTGCAGGAAAGCAAGGGCCTTGTTGCACCCAACCTCTCCTCTCTTTTCATCACCTGGTTGTCTTGTGTGTTAGCGATATTGTATTCCTTGGTTAATGCCTGACTTGGTGTTTCCGCCATCCGGTGGTTTCGGTGCTGGTTTTAGGCGGCTTGATTTTGGCCCGGTTCGGCATTTTTTTCTATCTCGTGTAGGGCCTGACAAAATGCAAAGCACCGCATACGGAAAAAAAAAAAAAAAAAAAGGGATGGTTATTGCGCGTGAACATTCAAGTTAGCTAAGAAAGAGTTTTCGTTGGGTTTTACTGTATCTCCGAGTCGGAAAATGAATTACTGGAATTCCTGTCGGTCTCGTCTCCTGCATTCGTCATCATGCAGCAGGACAAGAAAGACGCACCCATCAAAGCGACTCAGGCCACCCGCCTCGTTCCTTCAGGGACCAATGGGATTGCTCTTGTCGAGGTTCTGCGTTCGGAGGATCGCTTCGATCTGGCTTGGGACCGGTATCTCCGCATCAACGCGGTAGCCGAAGAGGTGAAACGCATCGTTCGAGCGGATAATCTGAAAGATAAAAAGATTCTCGACGTGGGAGGCTTCGATGGAGCGCTTGCCCTATTTTTTGTGGACGAACCCGACTTCGAGGTGGAGGTCATAGATCCGTGCACCACGGGCGCATCAGGAAATGAAATTGGGAAGGGCGCCCGCTCGTATTCCATCGTCGTGGCGATCGATGCCCTCGAGCACGTGCGGCCTGAGTGTCGCTCGGCATTCTTGGCGGAGGCCTCCAGGGTGGCTCGGGACTACTGCATCCTCAATTTTCCATCCCATGGCACCATGGAGGCTCAGAGGTTGGTGCTTTCCCTCACCGGCGATCAATTCATCAGGGAGCACGTGGAGTATGTGCTGCCCAATCACGAGCAAGTCGTGGCCGAGATGGAAGGCCACGGATTCTCATGCAAGGTCATCCACCATGGCGATTCCATGGTATGGGTGAGCCAGTTTGTCCTGCGGCACGTGGCTCCCGAGGCAGCCAAGGCCACCGCCCGATTTCAGGTGGAACGCTTGCACAAACAAGTTGGTTCACCGAGTGAGCCACTCTACGACATGATAGTCTGCAAGAGAGTACACGAGCACGAGAATATATTATGAACATTCAATTTTGCCACCCCTTCTTCCCCCCCTTCTCCCACCTTCCTCTGTCCCCCTTCACACGTGTATTAGCAGGGAACTGCAAACACAGTTACCTGTAGTTTTGGGGGGGGGGGGAGACCAAGTTTCAGGTATCCCCCCCTTCTTTCCGGAAAACTAAGTTACCTCCCAAACCCTGATACACGTACACAACTTCATTTCCCTCTGTCGGAGGTTCATGTTAGGCAAAGTGTGAAGAAGGGTCCATTTCATTACATATGGTGTGCTACACCACCAAACCACAGAAACGAAACGAAACACAGTGGAAGGCTGCGTTTCCCCCCCTTCCCCCCCAATCACGTAATATTACGTTCAGCGGGGAAAAAGAAGAAGCATGAGACCAAACAAAGATGAGGAGAGGTTTGGTGTGCACCCTATTTTTCATCATTAATTTCCGCGGCATATGGGGTGCTGGGCAGGTTACCACCGCAAACACCTCATGCCCTGTTGCGTTAGTTGTAGATACATCCTTCTTGGAAGGAAATTCATCAAGCACGTGATGGACACGACGGCACGACGGACCAGGCGGTTTGGTCTCCGAAAGAGAGGAATAAATTTTTTTTTTTCCTGCATGCTTGGAAGTTTCTTCATAAAGCAGGCAACGAAGGAGGGGGCCTATGTATGCCAAAAGAGGACTAACTCTTTTAATCTTGATTCAAGGGCGCTGGACTCACCTGTGGCGGGAGGATAGAGGTGGGAAAAAGTCAATCTTCTCTTCGTGCGGCACAAGAACACCTCAGAAACCACCAGAAATCACTCTTGCTGTCTCCTCCACTTTAAAAAAAGGGGGGACCCCCTTGGAGAGGCTCTGAAAATGGCTCGAGGCATCATCAGATCAATGGAGAACCTCGCCATTTGAGTCCAAGTGACTCACATCTGGAAATCGTGCCATTCTTCATGAGAAAGGCAGAGGCCCTGATAGAAGTGTTGGAGATAGCAGCGACTACTCCGCACAATGGGCCTAAAAGTGGCGCGCATTTCTTTTAGCGGACCCGAATTCTACCAGAGGAGAGAGAGAGGGAAGGTCGTAGCAAGGTAATGGAGGGTTCTGGGGCAAAAACTAAAAGGCAACGGAGTACGACTGTCCTGGTTCATTGTTTTTCATGCCGTCTCTCCCAGGCTTTCTTGTCGTCTGGTCAATGTAATAGGATATCTTTCCGCCTGCAAAAGCCAACCTTCCCCTGCAACGTTCTGCAAAGGCATGCTTCACAAGCCTCCCCACAGTGCAGGAAGGTCATGGTTTCAACTTGTGCACCCCACAGCTCTCGCGCATATCTCTCGTAGATGTCCTTCACCCCGACCCTGCTTCCTTCCTTTCTTTGAAAGTTTGTTCGCACCTGTGTACAATGTTAGCGTGAAATTGTCCGAGAAATACCATTTCATCACCAATTGAGGACCAACGGGGGGGGGGATATTCTTAACGCTCGAGGGTCAGCCCACCGTTTGTTTTTATTTTGTTTGTTGGCTTTCCTCCCTCTTGTCTCCCATCACATCCTGGTTTACCGCCACCTTTTCTCCCATAGGTTCGGTAGCATGTTCCCCTCTCAAAATATATTCCATCATCTCGTTTGCCAACCGCTCGTCTGCATCGGACACATCGAAGGGGTTGCCTTGTTGAGTCAGCTCGACCTCGATGAACCTGTCCCTGAGGGCGTTGAAGGATTCGTCTTCACAGCCGTTGGCCACCAAGGGATAACATTTCGCCAGGGGGAAGTTGGAGATGACGATGGTGGGGACGATGCGGGTCTTCCTCATGTGCGTACCTCCCGGCACCCGCATGAGCATGTTCTTCGAGCCCAGGAATTCGTTCATCCAGACGATCGACTTCTGGCCCTTGAATTCATCCATGGTGCACAGGTCGTAGTCATCCCTCCACGGTGTGTTCTGAACCTCGTCCTTGGTGATCATGTAGCAGTGGAGCTTCTCCTTGAGGGGGTTGATGAGACGTGTGGTCTTTCCGAGCCGAGTGTTTCCATGCACAAAGAGGTGTCTCGGTCTTCCGATGTGGTGGGAGGGTTGTCGGATCATGAAATTCAGCCAGCGGATGACCTTGAGCCAACCCATCCCCCATTCTTTGGTCTCTTGCAGCAGGGTCCACTGGGAGTTCTTCTTCTTCTCCGCCTCCCTGGCTTCATGTATGTACTCAATGAAATTCTGCACCTGCGTGCTCCGCTCCATGAAATAACCGGGTTCCCCTTTGGCAATGTTGTAGGACTCGCTGTAGTCCGCCTCGATGACTTTGGTCGCGATGTCATCCCGCTTTGTCTTCTTCCTGCAATCGGTCATTCATCGAGGTCGACATACTTAATGGTAGAATTAGTACCACGTGATATTCTTCCTGAATTGCGTGTGGCCAGTCAGCTATAGCACGGCCGTAGGTGCGTAAGTATGACACACTGCCTCCTTCCTGGTTGTACTGGGAGTTCTTGTGGTAATGGCTTCCTGGTTTTTTTCCTGTGTGAGGCCTCTCCTTCCTGTGAACCATAGTGAATTTGATGTTTGGTAATTCAATCGCAATGATGCAGGGTATGAAGGTAAAATCCTTCTCTTTCCCCTCTTTTTCATATAATTCTACTACTAGAGTCTAAGAATCCATGGTAACTGGTAGTAAACTTTGTTTTATGTGAAGTCCTGATTCCAAGAAAGTTTTCATTTTACAAACCGTTTCGCATCATTTCGTGTGCGAAATGACTTCCAGGACTTTTTCCTGTAGGTTCTAGGCCCTCCACACTGTCACTATAGAGTAAACTTGTCTTTATTTAGATAGAATGTTCTAAGACTTTCACGGTCATTCAATTGCCGTCCTTACGCCTTCGTCACTCTCACTATATAATCAACACTCTCTTCAAGAATGACAAATTTATTCCAATTCTCATCCCTTAGATAAGACATTCATATGCCTGTGATGAGTGTGCTAGACTCTTGACTCACACTCAACAACGGGGAAAAGATGTGACATTTCTGGGCATCCCTCCTTCATAAAAGGGATCCTAGGGACAAAACCAGCCTCCGCATCCTTGCAACAAGAACTGTGGCTAGCGCACCTTCCCATCTTTTGCCGTTTTGGCAAAAGGAAGGAGTTCCCTCTGGACGCCTAACGTTTCCGTACATAACAACCCCGGGTGCTTGTGCAAAGCTTCTCTTCTGAACGCACCAAATTTCCACTGTTAGAGGACCGTGACGGAGGCATGAGTAGGCAGGGCTCGACACCTGATCTCTCTTTGGGCCCTCCATGTCCTTTCCTTGCATCTGGTGTCGTTCTCAGCGCCAAAAAGATGGCGCGATCAATGCTCAAAAGGCGTTTGGTTTTGTTTTTTTTTTTTTTTTCATTTCTCCCCACCAGCCGTGTGCGTGCATGGTCTTGTAGACGGAGATAAGCGCAAACCGACTGCACGAAAGGGTGGCCACCACATCTGTGGTGGTTTCTGTGGCTGATACGATGTTTTTTCTCGTCAACAGGTCTTGGAGTTCACGGTTTGCTACAAGGGGGCTGCACAATTTCAGGCTTGTAGGTGTTATTGTCATGCAGCCATTACGGCGTTTGATGCGGTGCTGGGCATGCACGACTTCTTGCCACCCCTGGGCCATTCACTGCGCCTGGAGAGCGGCCTCCCCCAAAAGGCTGAACACCAACACTTCAGGCAGCGCCACCACGAGTGTAGATGCCAACAAACGCTCAAAGCCATGCTTTTTTTAAAAAAAAGAATGGTACTTCGCAAACTCACCAAGGCACATTTCAACCAGAGATTTTATTGGAAGAGTGAAGAAGATGCGGTTCACCTATCAATCTTCAAGGCTGGGCTTAGCAGGCCTAACATCACTTCGATGCAGGACACCAACTCCGTATGGTGGTGGCACTCTATGGTATTTTGCGATTGACCACGGACGAGAGCGATAGCTGCTGTTGCGATAGTACGTGCGCTATACTCACCCCGGTACACGCTCTCTACAGGACGGATTTGTTGTAAATATTTGAGTGACAATAAGCCACACTACGCCAAATTTTCAACACTGCGCAGTGCTGCAGGCAGCGCTGCCGTCCAGCTAAAGGTGTAAGGCATTTTAACGGATTTCGTCTGAAATTCTGCGCTGTCCAGCGCTTCCCCTGGAGTAGCGCGGATCCGAGAGGAATAGTGCTGAATTGCGCTGGTGGCAGGGCGTTTCAGCGCTGAACTTAATTACGCGCTGCGCAGTATTGAAAATTTGGCGTAGTGATCGTTCTTGCTGGCGGGGAGAGAAAGAGCAGATAGGGAGAGCGCAGCACCTTCTTGTAAAAAGAGATCGGAAAGGAAATTGGCCGTGGTGCGGTCGCCATCGTCACCCCCACTCCATTCTGGTCCTCGTTCGTCCACCCCGCTTTGTGCCATCAGAAATCCGATCCAGTCGCGAGAGGTGAGCGCGTTATCTTCCTCTTCGCTCTCTTTCTCCTCTCCTGTCATAGCCTCGCCATCGAGTTTGCGGCTGGGGCGGTAGGGGCCTTGGTGTGGTGGCTGTGTTTCTTTTTTTGCCACCAAGTTGAGGATAGAGGTCAGCAGGTTTTCCATGGCAGTTATGATGGCCTCCGAATAGCGGTCCTCACAGACCTTGTTGAGGAGGCTCGGGGAGAGAGCGTCCCTTGCACGTCCCCCGCCGGCGATCCGAAGACACGCCACTGCCATGAGGGGCAGCCTGGCCGCATTCACCGCGCAGAGCTGCGGGAGCTGTGAGAGTGCCATGAGCCGATCGAGCACGGCCACCGCTCTGTGCACGATGGGGAAAGGATCGGTTTCCAGGCCGAGATTATTCACGCTGGCTATGTCCAACAACCATGACACCAGAGTTCTTCTGTGCGCAAGGTAGAGCGAGGCGTGTTGTGTTGTTTCTGTTGTCGCTGCCATGGGCGCAGGAGCATTCATCCTCTCTTGGGATCTCGGTTGCGTCCGCGCGTGTGTCGGAAGGAGGGACCGTGGGGTCTTGCTACACCACACTGCTGCGGCCCTTGTTTACCGTGACGGTCCCCTTTTGTTTTTTTTGTTTTTGTGTTTGGAAAAATGCGCAGAAAGGCTGGTTTGGTGCAATGCCCAGTCCTCGTTTTTCACTAACGGCTAGGCGCGGAATTTTACCTCACCCCCCCTTGCGGGAAATGTTGGTAGTCTACTATGTCCTACTTTTTGTCGTTTGGTGGGTAAAACCATTGTGTTTGAAGGAAGAGGTGTGGGATCAGTGTCGGTTGCGTTGGGGGGGGGGGGGATGAATGTCTTCCACTGTCAGCGAAACCCTGCCTCATCATTGCACTTCCCAAAGGCATACAAGTGGCTGCGGAGGGACGGAATAACAGGCTTCAGAACAGGGCGACCAACGCACTCCACAGCACGCCTGAGGCTTTTTGACTTAGTGGCTGGATCGCGTCGGTTGAATCGAGGGGGGGGTGTTTGCTCTGCCAACAAAAACCACTCTGAATCGCCATCCGAATTCAGCGATGACATGATGATGACCCCCTCCTTTGTAGCTTGTTTAAAGAAAGCGCTTCTATGCACCCGCCAAGCCGCGGTAAGAAGAAAGAGCAACGGCAACCGGTAAACGCAAAAAGCATAACATTCTTCAGACGACTGCGACCGACGAACAAAATGAATAACCGCCTTTTTTTTTTTTTTTTTTTTTTTTGGTTTGGTTTGGCCATTTGGAGTGCAACAAACAGGATTCAACGCTATCACTTAGATAGGTTGGATGAATGCGTTTCAGAATCCAAATCCAACTGGTTTATGCATGGATTGAGCAAACTCCTAACTCCTCAGGCAGAAGTGTTGGCATTCTTTTGGCGCCAAATCAAACCCCCCTGCTTGCATGTGGAGATCCATTTCCTCAGATATTCCCGAAGAATCTTATCGAGCAAGCCGAACCCGAACACTATCACCCCTATCGTAGTGTACAGAATATAACTATTATTGGTAGCAAACCAACCCCTCATATTTATACAATTCGGTTCTTCTTCTCTTTCCCCTTCCTCTCTGGACAGGTCAAAAGAAAGAACAATTGGCTATCGAAATTGAGGAAAAAAAAATTTATTTTCTGCACATCACAGGAACACTACATTCATCTTCCATCTTCACCCCTCGAAATATCTCACAGTGGACTTGCGAGGCGTTCAGAACATCAAGGACTGATAGAGGAGCGCAACGGGATAGGTGCGTGAACACAGAATCTTGGTCACCGATTACCTCAACGTCAATGTGTTAGGATCGGATGGTACGTTCATCACCAAGTGGAAGCCTAAATATAGTCAGCCGAGGGGTATAGGCGGTGGATCAGGAGGGGAGGATCATCGTCTCCTCGCAGTTTCAGCGATTCGGTTCTGATGTTCAAGGAAGATGGATTGGGGGACAAGGGGAGGGTCCAGAACAATTCTATGCGCCCCACGGGTGTGGCTGTGGATGGACAAGGAAGAATCTTCGTTGCCGATACCTTCAACAATCGCATCCCGGAATCTCTAATTTAATTCTTTATTCGGAGTAGTCCTCCCTTCTTCTCCCCCCCCCTCCCTTCTCACTTTTCTCTCTAATCCTTCAACCAAAGTTGACGTTCTTGTTGACTGCCCTTCTCTTTATCCTGTATCTTGTGTAGAGAACCATGCCCACAACAAGTGCGAGGATGACCAACACAGCAGGGATCAATATCAATGCCACCAGAGATCCGAAGAAGAACCATCCCCTCCTTCCGTGGTGCTACCAGTCAGGGTCACCGATAGGTCTGGATCGTAGTCGACACCCTGAGCGAATCGAGGGAACTCCATGACAACCAGGTTGCCTCCCTGAACGGATGCGGATACTCTCCTGGCAGAATCATCGACCTCCGCATATCCGAGCAAGGCGATGGTGGTGACTTGAGAGGAGGAAAGCACGCGATAGGAGGTTGTGCCTTGACTGTCGGTCCCAATGGTTATGACCGAGGTGATTGGGGGCGTCGTGGTGAAGTTGAAGAAGACCGTGAGAGTTGCATTGAAATCTGAGGAGGTGAAGTTCCATCCCTGTATTTTGATCGAAAGCTTGACGGTGCTCGGCTGTGTCAAAAATTGAACCCCTGCGCTTACCAGCGTCTGAGGCTGTTCATACAAAGCGTAGTCGGCTTGCACCTCATGCAACAATGAGAACAAAAGAGAAAAGAAGAAAAAGAACATACCGTGGTTCCATTGACGGAAGCCGTAAAGTTGAAGAACTGAGTGTTGGACGGATCGATGGAAGAGCTGAAGGAGTATCCACTTGTGGGAAATGATCGAGAGACGAAAATGTTGCCTCTTCCGTCTTTTTCGACAAGGGCGGTGGGTTGCAAAAAGAAATTGTGGTGCTGTGGGTCCACGTTCCCTGCTGAATCTGTTCATTGAGATTGATAATATCAGTTGGGAGAATCAGAAAGGGTGAAGGTAACTGAAACCTCTTGGCAAGAGATACACTGCCGGGGTGCGAGATACAAAGGACAGCAAAGTCGTCAGGTTGGGAAAATTCACAGACTCGATAGGGAGATTGAATGCCTGCACACGGTTATTGGAGGCATCTGTGAAGCATTGTGTGTGTGGTTATGTTTGTTGTGGTGGGTAGCATACGAACCTGTAACATAAAGAATTTTTCTAGTGCTATCAATGGCCATTGCAACAGGATTATTGAGCAGGTTTTCAGTATTTCCAAACACTGCAGAGGTTAAATTGGGTTGACCAAAGACAGCGCTGGCATTCATGAAGGAATGCGAAGGGAAACCTCCACCCTCATAGATCAGAACTCGATTGTTGTACGTATCTGCTGCCCAGAGATTCCCCGGTCCATCTACAAGCAATCCCGTCGGACGGTACCCACTGGATGCTGTGGGTCGAGGGTATGTGTTGCTGGTGAGGTTGGGTTGCATGAACACGAGAGAGGCTGCCCCTCCATTTTTGACCGCCTCGGTTGCAGTAAATACTAACTAGGGCTTTTTTGGTGGAAAAAACAAAAGAGAGAACACAAGAAAGGGAAGGCTGTACCACTCTGTTATTATATGTATCCGCCACAAATAGCTGGCTGTTGAACCACACCATCTGGCCAGGACGATATAGAGTGGTTGGGGAAGGTGGAAGAATGGTGCGATTGTTGAAGTCAGGTTGTCCCAGCACCGAATCAGCTGCAGAGCCGTTGGGTTTGTTGATGGCATCCAGGAAACGAAGAATCCTGTGATTGAGGGTGTCAGCAACCCAGAGAGTCCCTGTAGGATCCACGTGAACCCCATAGGGAGAGCTCATTGACGTCATAGTAGTGTTCGGTGACGAGCTTCCGAAGTCTGGTTGACCCAGGACTCCATCTGCGTTGGCACCAGCGCCAGCAATTGAGGAGGCATTTTTCCACCGCAGGACTCGATTGTTTCCATTATCTGGGAGAAACAAGAATGAAATAAAATTGAAAAAAAATTTAAAAAAAAAAAAAAAACATACCTACAACCCATAAAGTTCCCTTGTTATCCACAAAGACTCCTGTGGGAATCAAAAGAGTATTGGGGGCAGCAGGAAGACGCGATGTGCTTGTGTAATTGGGTTGTCCAAAGACGGCGAGTACGGAAGCGGAGGCTCCTGCAGAAAGCGGTCCGTATCTCAAGACTCGACTGTTATTCTGGTCCGCAATGTACAAATCGTTGTTGGTTGTCGGATCGATGGCCACTTCGGTTGGGAAGCTGCAGTTTTTGCCACAAAGCGTAAAAGACGCCGACTCTTGACCCAACGGTCCCGTGGCAAACAATAACACAAAGAAGGACACGAAAACAGAGAAGTAGAGAGGAGTTCCCCATCCTTCTTGTTCCTTGTGCCTTTTTTTTTTTTTTTAATTTTAAAAAAACTCTCTTGGCCTCCTTTGCGGAATGTGCGTACACCCTTTTACGGGCGCGAGGGTTTTTGTGCAGAGGCAGTTGGAAGCCCAACAACAAAACCATTACAGAGCCACATCTGCTTTCATCCATCAAAGTTTTATGTGTTTGTGTTTTTCGACTTTGTTTAAAAACGGCGGAGCTGACACCAGGGTTTTCTGACTTGTTTATTCTAAGTGTAGACCGGTTTACGCCCTTCCAACCGTCATTTTCCTCCGTGACACCGGAGTAACGGTTGAACCCAACTTCTTTTTTTTTTTTTTTTTTTTTTTTATATATTCAAAGGCATCGCCCAAATCGCCGAAACCGATCCTACACGACCTGCTGAAGCACCCCGAAGTCGATTCGCTCTTTCCTGCATCCGAGGCAAGCACACATTAGCGATCAAGCGCGCATAAAGCAGAATCATCAAAGATTATTGCATTGTTGAGCGCGCATTTCAATTTCATTCAATGCCTTTGCACGCCAACATTCTTGTTCCGTTGGGTTCGATTTCAAATGGCGGTAGGAGAACGGCATGTCCTTTTGACCTTGGTCCTGAGAAGGGTTAGCTACATCACAGGACGCACATATGTGTCACTCATTATCAAGGAAGGGAAAAAAAGAAAAACTAACTTCCCAAAAGCAGAATGACCACATGTGCTCCGAAAAAGACTCGCAAGAATACTCTAGCTTTTATTTGTTGTTGGAAGCTTCTTCAGCTGCGGGGACCACACAACGTCATCATCAACCGTTCACCAAATCATTGTTGGATCCGGGCCAGAATCTTCAAGCAGCGGTGTAGGATTCTCAAGGTCGTTGACGGCACGCTGCGCTGTGAGCTGCATGGCGTACACCCTTTCGGCTTCGAGGGCCCTAGATTCTAGAAAGGATTCATTCATTCATCAAAAGAGGAGGAAAATTCAACAACACAAGAGGTACCTCGGCGCTGCAGGTTTCGATTTTTTCTGCACATCTCTTCTTCATGATGTTCGGCTATCTCCTATTCGCGAGAGCGGATTTCTTCTTCACGTTTGCGGAACTCCTCTTGCTTTAAGGCACGGGAGGGACGAACCTTGTGCGAAATGGGTTGGGCAGCCTTAATCAACAATAACAGTCAAGGAAGAGGAAGAGGTCAGGTTGTTTAGTAAGAAAGGGATATTGGAGGAAGACCTTGTTGCCTTGGGTCGTCTGATGCACACCGGTGCTGGAACCGTTTTCAGCATTTTCATCGTTAGCATTCGAATGAGCCGAAGTAGCGCGCTTCGACATGGTAGGCAGCGGCGCTGTTGCTTGCTTGTTGAGGGCTCAGGGAAAGTGAAAAAGAAACGGGGAAAGTAGCCGTTTGTTTCGAAGTTTCCTCAACGCAGCTTCCCGCCAACATGGGGTTATGGTTGGCGACCATCTTCTTGGAAATTCATAAAGCACGTGTGCACAGGATGGACAGGACGGCCGGGCAAGCTTTGCCTGCCGAGCTGAAAATTTTTTTTTCTTGCGGACTTAGAAAATTTCTTTGCCCCACTCTGAGAGGGAGGGAGGCTGAAGAGCAAAGTCAATCTCTCTTCTATGAACACTCGCTCGGGAATACTCTTGGAGGTACACAACCAAATCATTGCTCTCACCGCTAACGGGGGACACTTTTGGTGTTGTTGCCTACACCCCCCCCTTTTATGACATCACATTTTTCTTCAAGAACAATAGAGAAACTGATACGCATCCCTCTCTCTTTGTTTATCGTCCCGATCTCCTCTTTCTTTACCTCGATCAGTCCGTTCTTTATCATCCCTTTGAGACGCAAGCCGACGATGGTGCACCAAGGGTTTCCCAAAGCAAACCCTCCTCGGATGACAGGTGTGATTGTGTGTGACTCGGAAGGGGCCTCGAGGAAGGGCTTGTGCACGACGGATCTCATCCATATCATCGACGGTGCCGCCCTCCTGGGAGCGCGGGATGCTTTTATATCCCGAGACATTCTTCCTCCTCTTCTTTTGGGTGCTTCTCCATCCCCTTGTGCACGACTGCTTCAGCTTTGTATTATATTTTCGGGGAAGGCTTATATGGAAAAGGGTACCAGAATATATGTATTCAAGACCCACACCGAGCCGAAACAGTGAACCATAAATGCAGAAGATGCATTCCACAGCTGTTTATTCCTGCAAAGGTTGCTTGAGGCAGGTGTAAATTTTTTTTTTTTTTTTTTTCCCTTTCTTTCTTGTCCTTCTTGTCTACCATCATCCTCAATCATGTTTTGCCGCCACTCCCTCTTCCATAGGTTTGGTGGCACACTCTTCTCTCAAAATGTATTCCATCATCTCGTTTGCCAACCGCTCGTCTGCATCGGACACACCGAAGGGATTGCCTTGTTGAGTCAGCTCGACCTCGATGAACCTGTCCTTGAGGGTGTTGAAGGATTCGTCTTCACAGCCGTTGGCCACCAAGGGATAACATTTCGCCAGGGGGAAGTTGGAGATGACGATGGTGGGGACGATGCGGGTCTTCTTCATGTGCGTACCTCCCGGCTCCCGCATGAGCATGTTCATCGAGCCCAGGAATTCGTTCATCCAGATGATGGACTTCTGGCCTTTGAAGTCGTCCATGATGCACAGGTCGTAGTCATCCCTCCATGGCATGTTCTAGAGCTCGTCCTTGGTGATCATGTAGCAGTGGAGCCTCTCCTTGAGGGGATTGATGAGACGCGTGGTCTTTCCGAACCGGGTGTTCCCGTGCACGTAGAGGTGTATCGGTCTTCCGATGTGGTGGGAGGGTTGTCGGATCATGAAATTCGGCCAGCGGATGACCTTCCAGCCATCCCACTCCCCATTATTTGGTCTCTCGGGGTTGTTCGTTTGGTACTCTTCTTCTTGTCGGCCTCCCTGGCTTCGTGGATGTACACAATGAAGTTCTGCACCTAAGAGCTCCTCTCCATGAAGTAGCCGAGTTCCTCTTTCGCAATGTTGTTGGGCTCGCTGTGGTCTGCTTCGATGATCTTGGCCGCGATGTCATCCCTTGGTCTTCTTCCTGCCACCCCCATCCGCAAGTTTAGCAGAAGTGGGAGTGTTCTCCGACATCCATGCCTGGGAGTCCCAGTCGATCGGCCAATCAAGGAACTCTCCACCTTTGATCACATAGCGCAGCATATAGAATTGATGCTTCATCGCGTTGCCCTTCTTCATCACCGCGAGGTTTCCGTGCTTCTGGAAGACCTTGTCAAAGGTTGTGGGGTAGTAGGTGAAACGCTTGGTAAACTTCAACCACCAGTAGATGTGCTCCCACTCTCCGTCGGCGTGCCTCTCCCTCGCGATGGTGAACGAATCCAACCTGTCTCCCATGGCCTCCACGGCCAGATCGTGCCACCTCCACAGGCTCACGTCCTTCAGCTGGGGGATTGTGTAGATGCCTTGTTAGAAGGAGATCTTCCTATCCCGTCCTCCCAATCCACCTTCGTTGTTACCTGCGAGGCTTCTGGTCCTTCTTCCTCTGCCACTGCCTCCAAGCCTGGTTGTTTGACGTGCAAATCAGGGTCAAATCCATTGATGCATTTACGGATCTATCGTTTGTCAAAAACCCAAAGTTCAATAAGTATCGGAAAAAAAAAAAAAAAAAGATTTTTCATTGGTGGTAAAGAGGGGGAAGGAGAGTAGTAATAATATGTACCCGGACACATCACTTTGCAAGGATAGGTTCCCTTCTTCCTTCGTTGCGGTAGAAATTTTTATGGGAGGACTTCAATCTACACGCAGACAAAGTCCATTATTCCTAAACTCTCGCAAGTGGGAATAATGCTGTTGGTTTTTTTACTCTGGGTATTCCTGAAGTTAGAATTTCAACTTCGCTTTTTTTTTTTTTTTTTTTGAAGTTGAAAAAATGCAACAACCGAGTGAGGTGCGGAAGTTGGGGGGAAAGAAAAAAATAACTTGGGGATATTTCGAAGTAAGAATTTGAAGTAAATATTCCACTTGTGGGAGTTTAGGAATACACCAAAATTTTCCTCAAACACCGACGCTATTCTTCTACCTTCTTCCGATGTCGGAGTTCCATCGTTTGGCTTGTTGGTTCTTATTTTTTTTCTAAGAAATGTTAACTCCGTGCCGTGGCAGGAGAGAGTTTTCGTAAAGAAACCACTCATTCTGTGTCTTTTGCAAAATATGCAGCGGAAAAAAAAAATTTGAAATATGCAAGCGTTCTGCCAGTGCCCAACAAGAGGCAGTGACAGAGTCTGATGCGTGTGACACGGAAAGCTTTCACTGCAAGCAAATTTGTTCGCCCTTTGCTGCCTTCATCGTCAGGTCCTCTGTTCATCTTGCGATCCTGCACCAGCGAAAAAGAAGAAAAACCGTTCATCGAAGGAACCTCCGACTTTGCTTTCAAGAAGCTTTTTCATTCAAAGGAGGTTCTCATCCCGGTCCTCAACGATGCTTTCCAGCTCAAAGGAGACCTGGCGATCAAGGACCTCGATTTCGCTGACCCTCACCACCCTGGCGTTCCCGAAAAAAGCAAGGCGACAACTTTCGATTTGTTCTGTAAAACAACCGCTGGCGAAAGAATCATTATTGAGATGCAACGTGTGACGCAAATCTATTTTTACAAGCGTGCTCTCTACGACTGGGCTCTCGAGGTGACTCAGCAGGATAAACCTCAGTCAGAAAAAGAGGTGGTTGCGCAACGCGACTCGAAAAACTACAAGAAGGGTGACCTCATCACGAAACGCGTTGCTTGGGATTACAACTTCGAGCCGGTCTACCAATTCAGTGTTTGTGACTTTCCTGTGTTTGCTGACGACCCGAACTTGAAAGAGGCTCCCCTTCTGCGAGGAATGATTCACTTCAACGGCAGCGAGCCCACTCTCAACTACCTCGCTCCGTTGCGTCTCTGCTTCATGCAGTTGCCAAATTTTCCGCTCAAAAATCCCAGAACCAGTTCTCCTGCTGAAAAGATTGGGACCATCTTGAATAATTTGCACGAACTCAGCAGTGTGGATGAGCTCCCTGAAAGTCTTAGACGCGATCCATTGATTGAACGGTTTGCATTCTTTTCTATCTCTTTTTTTTAAAAACAGTTTATTGAACAAATATGATTTGTTTCAGGGCCGTTGATATGCTGAGCAGAGCAAAACTTTCAAGGGAGGAGGTGGCCGATTATGAATACAGCCTTAAGCACGCACGTGATGAGTACGCGATCCAAATGACAATTGAATCGATGAAGCGTGCCCTCGAAGAAAAGGATCGTACCCTCGAAGAAAATGCTCGTACCCTCGAAGAAAATGCTCGTACCCTCGAAGAAAAGGATCGTACCCTTGAAGAAATGAGGCGCGCTCTTGCAGAAAAGGAAGATAAATCGAAGGACAGATGAGAAGATTGCCGATGCCTGGGCCTGTCATGTTAAAAAAAAACCGCAGTTTATTAAAAACGTCATGGTACCACAAACACGTTTATTGAATCTAATCTTTTCTTTTAATTTATGCAGCGCTCTCTGTCTGTCTGCAGTCTTCAACGCTCACGTTTACAAAAGTTCTATGAATGCCACTTCGAGACGGTATATTCCTGCCAACATTCCATAGGCATCTCCTATCCACAGGCCTTGGTCTTCAAACATTTGATGCCATCTCCTGTTGGCCAGTGTTGCACGCGCTGTTATTTTCGGGTCCAGCAAGAAGGAAAGATGATGTGCTGATGGAATGTGCTGTTCCTTGAGGGTGGTTCCGGGGCTCAATAGGATGCTTTGTTTCGCCAATATTTAATTTTCTTTCTCTTTTCCTTGACTAAGAAAAAATCCACACACTGGTGTGCCAGCTCACATGGCAAGATAAGGGTGTCTGAGACAAAAAGACTTTTCTCACTTACTGTTTGCATTATCTTGAAACTATGTGTAATTATTTGTAATTTTTATCAGCATTAGCACTGCTTTTGATCTTCTAGGCAGATCATTTTTTTTTTTTCCCCGAGAGGGAAGAAGCGAGAGAGAGAAGCCGCGCATTTATTTCCTATACCACTACCGCCCTGAAAACGAGTGCTGGGCGCTCTCTTAGACTCCTTTAAATCCCTCCTCTTTTACGGTATCGCACGCGGTTTCCCCATGAACCGAATACCCTGGGCGATAGCCCGACGCAATTTTGGGGAGCGCAATCCAGGCCTGCCGTGGCAGCAGCGTGCAGGCCAGTGTGGTGCCCATGAAGTTGTCGACGCTTGCGTCCTCCTTCCGGTAGACCAGATCGAAGTCCGATTCGCGGGTCCGTCGCCGCTCATCGTCGCGCGGCCGCACGGGAACCACCGGTCTCCTTGTGCGTGCTATCTCCTCACCGCCACCAGGAGTTCCATGACAGCGCTTTCTCGCAATGTCTGCTCTGCCTTCAGGTCCCTGCAGGATACTCCTGAGCGTCAAGGTGTTGGATACTGAGCAGAAGTTGCGTGAGACATTGGTGCATGAAATGTGCCACGCTGCGGTATTGCTGTTGGACAAAGATCTCTACGATCAACATGGCCCCAAGTGGAAATTTTGGGCGCAGCTCGCCCTGTGGCGGTGTGATGAGTTGAAGGAGGTCATGCAACGTTGCCATAATTACTCCATCCACAATCCCTGCGGATACCGATGTGGCCTGTGGCGCTACATATGGGTGCCGCAAGTGGTACATCTACAGGTATAGATGTTCCCTGTGGAACGAACAATGCTCCCCTTGCCAGGTCCAAGGAGGTTACCACCAGAAATTCACTTCGCTCTGCCTTACGCGTCCATTCTGGATTATGGTAAGACGACTGCATGCAATTTTATCTTTACATAATTTATTTATTTATTTTTTTTGTGTATCAAACTTAACAAAATAAAAACACTTTTAAATGAACAACTTTTTAAAACAAATCTTACCAATATATTTAACCGGTACTTTTATTCTGCATTGCTCAATATCAAACACCTTAATCGATTTCCTGGTAATTGGAACCGGTGAAGGCGGCGTTTATCGAGTAGTCGAAATCAGGTTCCTCTGTTCATATTTCTTAATCTCTTCGTTCATTGCAGCCACCCTCTCGCAACACACACACGAAGGACACATGTAGTTCCTCTTCGGTCCTCCTTGAATTCCCTCTAGACGCAGTCCCTACTCAGTTGCTTAACAGATTAACCCTACCAATTTCCATTGATTCGTCATGCTCGGGGATTTCACGAGTTTGGAACTATGTCATTGGATATCATGGTGGAAATGATTCCGACAAAAGCTGGAGAATCTGTCGCTGCCCAGCGCGAGGAGAGAAACACACACACAACAACTCGTCCTCACCGGAGCACAACTTGCTTTTAAGATGGAGCCTGTCCTCAACCGCTATTTGCTGCATGACTTGAAAAGAAAGGAGCAAGTGGCTCGTACGAAAGAATTACCCCGATCAGTGATCACTGTGACAGCGACTAAGTGTATGAATGTGCGAATGACTTGTAGTAGGAACAGCATTGTCCGAGTTATCAGGGGGAAACAATGTTGCACGATTTAGTTTGTTTTACTGGAGCATAAACCTGCGGTTAAGTTGACTCACATCGCTTTTCTTGCTTGGCAATCCAGGCCGGTACGTCACGATACTCTTTTTTAGAACATCGTGCTTACTTGGTATATTGTTACTCAAATTTTACAGTAAATCACACTTTCTGCGAATTCCATAAAGTAATAGAAACCCCATTAGATTCATTTTGGAGCTCAATTTCAGGGTGTCTCTAGACTTGTTGGATCTTGTAATGTGGATACAACCTGTTGCCCCCTGGCGATTCCTGTTGAGAACCTGGAGGTCTATTGGCGTACAAAGTGTAAGCCCCACCTACTCAAATATGGGGTGGTTGTGAACCTTTTCTCTGGGATGATTGTGTGGGTCCATGGTGGATTCGCAGGCTCAATTCACGATATCACGATTGCTACACACCGTTTGTTGAACTGTCTTCTGAACGGCGAGCGGTTGTTTGCTGACAAAGGTTATCGCGGGGAATGTGATCTTTCTAACCCCTGTGCAGGGTAAGTGGGAGAACTTATCACCAAGTCAACAGGCACTAAATTCGTTACATACCCATCTTCATTTTGAACACATCGAGGGAGTGAATAAGAGGATTAAACAGTGGCGCTGTCTCAAAGCACCTTGGCGCCATGGTTTCTCCCGCCACCACCTTGCATTCTATGTAATTGTGTAGGTTGCAAAGGTGTCGCTCCTCTTTCAACCATTAAACGCGTGATTTATCCAATTCCATTGAAGAAAAAAATGACTACAAAGCTTTATATTTATTTAAAAACAAGACCAATAAATCAAATTCCTTTCTTTTCTAATTTTTTTTTCTTCCATTATTTCCATTTTCATAACTTAGTATTTGTAAGAAAAAGAAAAACCCACATAGCTATTTTTTTAATTTGTTTTTTTCTGCCGGTTGTTGGAGGAATGAGTTTGAACATCGCTCTGGAGGCAAAGTCATTCCTTTTCTCCGCCTGAAGCAGCTGCCACCCAACTCCCTGTTGACATCATGGCAGAGATGAAGACACGCCGTTTTCACATTTCCCCCCCCCCCCGGGCCCGGTTCTTCACTCCGGTGGAGTCAGTGCACGTTAAGGGGCTTCCCCCGTGCCCTTTTCCCTGCTGAGCAACTTGCCTTCAAACGTTTTCATCTCATCGCTCTCGAAGAGGCAAGCCAACCTACAAGGGTCTTTTCATTCTTGACACCTGCCTCCTTCGCACTGCTTGTCTCTAACTTGGGACGCTACGACGTAGAGATTCTCTAGGGAGGTTATTGTGGGAGAGCTACAGGGATGGGTGATTGAGTCAGTGTTAGCACGCCCCTTCAGCTACAATACGTTGATCGAGCGATCCCCTACTTCCGGAATCAAATTTGTCACCCGCATAGCCTCCGGCACCACCCTCCTTGCTTGGGAGAGGTTTAAAGTCGGGAGGTCCTCCGCATCGCAGAAGACTTGTGGGAGAGGAATTGTGAGTCTCACCAAGTGGCAATGCTCTGACTGGCGTATACGCACAGGTGGCAGTGTGGATCAGGAACAGAAATTGCAAGCAATAACGGAAATTTCGAATGGCAGTAAAAGACTGGCTGTTTGATAATCCGGACCTAGTGGTGAGGGAGGCAAAAAGCCAGAAAGACGAGGATCTACCTTTCCCCTTTTCCTCAATTCCTTCCCTCCTTCTTTCCTTCCTTCCAATTCTTTCTTCACATTTCCTTCACCTACCAAAGTAGATGCAAGAAAAAGAAAATTGCAAAACACTCACAAAGTAAAAAATAGTTGCCCGAGTGGGAGACCTTTGTTTCGAAGGAAGGAAGGAAGTTGAGGAAAAGGGGAAAGAAATAGGACACGACAGTGTTCCATGAGCGCGTCGGTCTGCGGATGTTGGCCAAGTTCATGCCGGAGAGTGCCATTCCACGCATACGGTTGAGCCCTTCGCGGCAAAGCTGTCTTAGGTCGCCAGTTTAGGAGGCAAATTGTCGTGCGCTCTCAGAGCTCTTTTGAGCAAGCTCAGCACAATAGGCACGCCATTCAAAGTTTGTTTCGATTGAATAGTATTCATGAAAGAGCACGTAGAAGTCCCAAAGCAGGGCAGTGAAATGGAAATCATCAAATGAGTACATCCCTTTTGACGGTAAGGATACCCTCTGTCCACAAAGAAGTGATTCAATCGAGCTGCCATGTTTGAAGAGGAACCGTATACATCCTTGAATGGAAGGTTTGCCAGTGGTGCGTCCCTTTTGTGGTATCTAAATGCATTGATAAGGATGTACTTCTTCCCATATTTTGGATTCCAATACTGAAAGGCAGCCTCCTTTGTCTCTACGTTTCAGCTCACCACCTACTGGCCCATTGCTTGTACCTCCACTCTTAAACACCATCCACACCTCTTTGAACCTTGTTGGATTGATAGCTATGAGGTATTTGAACCCCTTCTCCCTCAACCAAGTCCTTGATCTATCATCTAAATAATAGGCATCAGCCACAACTACAACTCGCTTTCTGTCGTCTTCCTCCAATCCTCCCCAGTGCCTGTTTGAAGATTTCGGCCATGCCAGGCCCTTTTTTTTTTTTTTTTTTTC
>Ga0209915_1002135_pt1 | contig 22957 bp, 16 predicted proteins | sample ThiBiot_750_plan_FD_183952 | JGI IMG/M metagenome (GOLD analysis project Ga0209915, IMG submission 183952) | Wastewater bioreactor microbial communities from Cape Town, South Africa - Thiocy_cont_750_plan (SPAdes) | ecosystem: Engineered > Bioreactor > Thiocyanate-remediating > Anaerobic-Aerobic... | reverse complement strand
CATATTAGCGAGCCATAAAAAAATCTGAACTAATTATTAGTACAGAGGCTTTTCTTATTGGTGCACTCTTTTACTATCGATTGGTAGATATCACACTTCAGTATGATCGATTATTGAATAATAGTTTGGTTTACACATGAATTTTTTGAAAAATGCTGGACAATTACAAATGCCATTTAACCAATTTGATTCATCAAGTGGTAAAGTAACACACAAAATGCTGAACGCCTTCTTTTTGTATTGCTCAAAAGAATACCATTTCATTTTCTTTACAACATCAATTTCCGCATTTGTAATTGTTGTTCCATCTGCAGCAGGTATATAGTATTGAACTAAGTTATCACATTGAATAGAAAGTACTGGTTTGCTAGATTTCATCTTATGTAATCGTAAAATATCGAAACATCAAAAAAGCGATTACTGATGAAAACACTATTTTTTACTAAAAAATGATTTTTTTTACCAGTAAAATGAATTAATTACTAGAAGTTTTATTTTAATACTGAACAATTCATTTATTTACTGTACAAACGCATTAATTACTGAACATTACATTTTATACTGACATTCTGATTTGTTGTACTGAAAATTTGTGTTTAATACTGAACAAATTTTACTGAACATTTTACAAAAAAAACTGAACGTTTAATTTGTCCCCATTATGATGTTATTCAATTTATTAATGTTAAAACATTTGAATTCTAAACGATTAATTCGTGATATCACAAGTACACGAATTCAAATACAAATAAATCTTAATTCAAATAATGAAAGACATTTACACAGAATTGAAAAGCAATTGATTAGACTATCATTTATTCAAATATTTATCTATATTTTTTTTAATTTACCCAATGCAATTTATGTTGTTTATATGCTTATTACAACAAATGATTCTAAAACAGATGATGTCAAAGCTATTGAAAGTTTTGTTAGTTCATTTGTTTCAATATTAACATTTATTTATTGTACAGTTAGTATCAATTCAAAATTTTCAAATCGAATATTCAATGTTTTTTTTTCCAATTTTTTGTAGCTTAATTTCTATATTTATACATTATCTTCATCAACTTATAGAAACAAAATCAAAGAATTATTTCAAACTCTTTTTAAAATATTAAAATGTCAAACAAATAGTTGAACATTGAATTCGTACGAATAAGAATACATATTCGTATCTCTATCTCATTATTATATTCTATTATTTTTAATAAAGAGAAGAACTAAACAGAAATATAAGTTGATTAGATTTTATCTTAAATTGGATCATTCCCTTTTCTGAAAGAAAGTTGAGAGTTGAGGCTTATATAAAGTATCACCACGATCCGGATTTCCCTTCTAAGAACTCCACAAGCGTTAGCATAGTTGCAGACCAACAATTTATAGTTGTAGGTTGTTATAGTGATCGAATGGTGTAAGTAATGGTATATTCAAAAGTAGGAAAGAATTTGTTGAATTAATCTAAAAGTAAATAAAATAGATATGTCAAGTATATTTGTTTGAGTTCTGGAAGTGAAATATCATGATACGATGAAAAGAAGAAAAAAAAATGTCTTGATTACTGTAGCTACTTATCAGACACTGCCGGAACACGTGGATGTTGCAAAAAGCCTACAGAATGCATCATTATACCAGCCACTATATATCCATCAGTTCCATTTTGTGACAGTTATATTTGTGTATCAACAATTTTGGTAGAAAATTTTTCTTCCGATGGATGTAAGTATCAGAGGCCGAAACGAATGGAATTTTTTTGATTCGGTCCGGTTCGGTCCGACACAATCTGTATTTGATCCGATTCGATCCGAAATCTTTTTTTTTTAATCAAAATTTGGTTTGGTTCGGTTCGACCCGATTGATTCTGTATTCGGTCCGATTCGACCCGATTCGACCTATATTCATGAAATAAATTGTTAAATAAGAACTATTGGAAGAACTAGATTTTACTCGAGATTAACATGAGTGAACATTAGAGATCGAAGGAAAGATTACTCTTGATCGATCGAGCGAAGAAAAATAATATTGTTTACAGTTGATGGATCTAGATTTGACCATCGTGGGTGACAATTTGTCCCGTACTGTTAATGAGTAAATAATTTCTATGATGGGAGATTGAATTTTAATTAAATGAATGTATGTTATGATTAGTCCGACATGTAATTAATGATGCATAATAAACATACAAGAGAGGTAACAGTAAGAGAAAAACTATTGTTCTCTCTCTTCTCTCTCTTCTTATCATTGCAACAGTATTCTTTGTGACATGGCATATAAGCCAATCATAGGAAATGTACTGATTTTGTTCACACGATATGAAAGAGGCGCTAAAAACCCGAATTGACAAGTTTCTATTCGGTTCGATCCGATCCGATTCAATCTGTATTCGACCCGTTTTCGGTCTCTGGTAAGTATACTTCAAAGGAGCTAGATTTTTGTCAATGTTCGAATATAACCTTAGAACTTCTTCCAATATATCCGTCATGTTATTCATTTACAGCGGCTGCCCAATAAATCGTTTTACATTTATTTATAAAGCAAGATTTCTGTGAGACCGTTTGCCAACTTTGACTTAAACTCATTCCGATTGTCGTCTTTCATAATGATAGACATCTGCGCATCGGCCATGTTTCTCTATGATTACTACAACTTATTCTTTTTTTTTAGAAATAAAGCTATTGTTCAACATGTCGTCGAAACGTTTTTTGATATTCTTTAATTGTCTTTTGAAATTCTTCTTTGTAGAATTTTGATGGTAAAACAAAGACGACAAATGTAAGCATTGGTGGAATAAATGAAACCAAATATCCGATCAAATAGATCCATGGATTACTATTTGATTGCATACAACCAGAAACAAATGAAATGATCAATCGTGGTAATGATAAAAACACAAGAACAATTGGTGAAATCAATAAATGACGATGCTGTTCCATTTGTTCATGTACGATTTCAATAAAATTTTTATCCTTATGAGTTTTTCGTCGTCGTTTTATCGATAAAATAATAATAATCAATGCAGAAATAATATTCAATAGAAATGGAACAAAAAAATGAAACACGTAAATGATTTGATTGACAACAAGTAGTTGAGATGAATAAGAAACAATACACCATGTACGTCGTTGTTCATCATTACTATCATCATCGATTAATTGACGATGAATTGGATCATAGATTGTTGATATAGTTGTCATTAAAATCACATAAACAATCATTAATTTAGAAATTCTTTTACTTTGATTCGTATTGAATTGTGTTCCTTTCACAATACTGAAAGCTCTTTCTATTGCAATGCAAGCATTGAACCATTTATCCATATTTATACAGACATACAACAAATAATCGAATGAATAACATTGAATTCTAACAAATGATCGATTTGCAATTAGTCCCATTTGTGTAGATAAAAATATTGAACATTTTAGTATTAACATTGTTGAAGTTAATAAAGTTGTTATTGTTGATCCTAATAGATAATATCCACAGCCAACTTTACGTGTGTCTTTACTTCGAAAAGTCAATAAACACAATACACCATTGATAAAACCGATAATAACCATAAGAATAATTAATATTAACGTTGTTATAACAATTGGTGATTGTTTAGAAAATGAAACATTCGGTTGAATATAAGGGCCAATGATACCATCCAATGAAATATCAAACAAGCTTGATCTGAATTGACATATTGAACCATACGAGCATTCGCGACACACGCATCGAGAAGTTTGAGGACAATGAAGATCATCTTGAAAGCATTGACCATCATGTTGACAATTACTTAATTTAGCACAATTATGTTCATGTGATGAATTAAAGTGAAAACAATTGGCAACACGATGAGATCCGAAGTCATTGCACAAACAAAAATAATCTTGATCATAGAAACATGAAACCTGTTTTTGGCAGAACAGATGATAATATTTTATTCGACGAATCAAATGATATTTGACAATTGTATCATTGACATATTCACTTATGTGTCCACAACGATCGGATGCTGTTAGTAACTTTCGAATGACTTTTGATCGATTGTAAACTTTGTCAACATGAATCAAATAATAAACATTAGAAAATAATTGAGTAAATACAATATGGAATGTATGAGGCCATCGAATGGTGATTTCATTCTGATACAATGGGATCGATTGAAATCTTGAACCATTTCGAATTGATTTATTTTCTCGTACTTCAATAAAATGAACAAGTATTGTTTCGGATAAAACTAAATCGTGGTCAAATGAGAGAATGATTTCAGCATCTTTGATTTCACATCGATCTCCACTAAATCCTTTTGGACAAATACAAAACAAATTCTGTTCAGAAAGAACATATTGACCATTATTGAAACAAGTTGCATTTAGATTCGAGAGGAAACAACGTGGTCCCCATTTATTTCGAGGGCAAATACAGATTGATCGACCGTTTGCTTCAATTCCAGCACATAAGGAATCGGATGAACACGAACAATTGTATGGAATTGAACAATCTTTGCCAGTCCAACCTTGTCTACAATGACAAAATATTGTATCACTTGTATTTTCGGCGTATTTCATACATTGACCATGATTGGTACATGAATAATTTGCAGGACATGTAATAGTTAATGAACTATTATCACGTGGGATATTTAACAAATATGCAACACGATGAACGGGCAAGAATGAAAAATGTAATGGAACATATAAACTTCCTCGATATCCAAATGTTAGTTTTTCATAGATATCAATTTGAATGAAATAACTTCGATTCATTGGTTTTGGACGAGTCGAATAGGTTAAATAGAAATTAAATTTCGTTTGACAATGTTTCACATAAATATAATTCAATTGTTTTGTTGAATGAACAGTTCGTTGTGTACTATTGTCAATTAATTGAATAACGAAAGAAAATAATGCTCGTCGAGAATCGGAATAAGGTTGAAATTTGAGAGTGAGAGATACGCGTTGATTTTGATATTGACAATAATCACCATAGTAACTCATTGGACACAAACAAACAATTCTAGTTGATAATCGTAGAGGATATCCGCGATGACATTCAAAGTTATATTCAAAGTCTATTTCTATCTGATTCAATTCGGAATTGATTGTTTCTGATTTTGATTGTTTATTCATTTGCTGTTGACCGAGAGAAAATTGTTTGTAACGAGATTTCTCTGAATCGACACGATGAGGGCGAAGATATTTGACTAAGTAAGAATCTGTTAGGTTACATAATAAATCTTGATCTCCATCGATGCAATTCGAATGACAAATGAAAGATACACTAGAACAGTATGATGTATTGGCGTTTGCTGTTGGACAGTAAAAGTCACCCAAGCTCAGTCGAGTATCTGCTGATCGACATATTGTTGGTTCATCTGTTGCGCCAAGACAATCAATATGACCATCATTAGCTTTTGCTAACGGTAAACATGTTAATTGAAATGTTTGTGGCGTAATACAGAGATGATGATTTATTGGACAATCTGTGATATCACAATCAATTTCATCGGCTCCATTTAAACAATTCCAAAATCCATCACATCGAGTATATGTATTGTTACATTGCCAATATTGACATTCACTTTCATCCGTATAATAACTTTCATCAACGAGAATAGGTAATAGTTCTTGAAATCCATCACAAACTGTTGTAAATGAAATATAATTTTCGATGTAATCGTTAATGTGACAATAAGTACATTCGTCGATATTATCGGATTGACATGATGAAAATAATTCATCTTCGCAACTTAAACCATTTGGACGCTCACAATCGCACAACTCATCATTGAGTCTAGTCAAGTGAATACATCGATTATTTGATAGACATTTAAAAAATAATCCGTTGGATTCAATTGGAAAACAGGTTCCATTAATCAATGGACACACTTCATCATCACCGTCATCGCAATCTCTACGACCATTACAAAGATTGTTGATTGATATGTTTTTCGATGAGTTTTGACAACGATATGTCAATGAACTGTTAACAATGTTCACTTGTTGATGTAGCATCGGATTACAGTGATCAAGATATGCACGAAGTGAATCAATAAGTGTTTTTATACCTGAATTTGCGAACCCAAATCTACGAAATACTATAGAAGAATCTTGAGTTCGACGACATGTTTTATTATTAATAATGATTAATTCAACATTCGGCTTAAAATCAGTACAAAGCTTTTCATTATAACAAATCAGGTCTGGAGGGATAAGACCACCAGTCATTTCCATTTCAGAGTTTCGAATATAACCAACATAGACATGACCAAATATAACCGGTGACGATGTTGATATAAAAATCTCAGAGCATGTTTCTTTGATAATCAATACACATGTGCCATGAGCACATACATCTCGACATATAGGTTCTAACGATTTTTCAACATAAACAGTACACAAAAAAGCAAAATGACAAATAGTCGATGATGTTGTTGGTTTATCAGTCATGTATGATTCTATAAGATTCAACATGCGGAAGTCATCACATGAACTTGTCTTTGTATAATCGATATACGACTTGTATTCGTTAATATGTACACATGAAATATCTTCCCCATTAAGTATAGGTAGCTTAACAGAATAGCTGATCGCCTCTGCATAAGAAGATTCGTCTGATCCATCGAGACATTCTTTAGTTTGCGATTGATCAAATATAAATTGTTTTGATATACATTGACCATTTTTACATTGATATTCATCTTCACTGCATTTATTCATTCGAATTTGCGTACAAAATTGTTCGTCTATTTGATTGTCATTACAATCAACATGTCCATCACAAATTTGTGTCCAATCAAGACAAAAGTCTTTCGAGTCACGATCACATTTTAAATGAACATAACAAGTTACGTCTTTTGAGTGATATTCAATTTGGTAATATGTTGAGATTAATTCTGTTAATGTGTTATCTTGAGATGGTAACTGAATAAATTCGTATTGGCATTGTGAGCCAAATCGTGATGTTGTACAATTGTAAAATAGATTCTGTGACAACGAAGATTGATTCGAAATGAGATAGAATTGATATTGTTCGAGTAGATCGATGGATGCTGACCATTGATATAACTGTTCAGCTGTGATGTTTTGTTTTCGAAGTTGCTCAAATGTAAATTTCTGTTGTTCAAAAGTCGATTGAATATTCCATTTGGACATTGATTGAGTTAAACAAAAAGATAAGACTTCTTCCACGTTTATTTCATTTAACGGTGGAATGCTAATTTTCAGACAATCATGTTCGACATCATGATCATCTATAGGATCAGTCAGATGAAAATTAATTTCAGGAAAAGTAATTATCGAAGAGAAAAATATCACAATACAGTGAACTTTCAGAAAAAACGACATTACTGTTGTTGTTAAAAAATAAATGGCGTTCCAAATTTCTGTTTCTGTTGAGTTTTTATCGGTAGTTACCCACAACAAATATAGAATTATTGAATCAATAACATCTGTTACATCCTTGTTTTAAATCATAAAAATGACTCTTCACTTTTACCTTAGAGAACTATCCGTCATTCCTGTATAAAAAATGCACGGTAAATTTGACCGTAATGGCAACTGGTTCGCAGCAACATTGTTCAGTTTCACTAATCGTGAACTTATGAAGTAAGATGTAAATTGACAAAAATTTTCTCGTGTCGTTTTCTTTAGGTTTTATTCCAAAGAAACTGCAGCACACCTAACATCGCAAATCATTTCTAAAGTCTCGGCGGATCCACAAGGTATGAAAAACAAGTTTATATTCTATAGAAGAGCTAGATGGCACCTGCGTTAAAGTTGTTACCGGAAGTCGCACACAAGGAAGACTTGCTCGAGAAGAAATGATATTTTGGAGAAGATTACGAACCTTTTGTTTTGTTATTGCACTTTCAGTATATGATGATAAAACGTTACGTAATCCGGTAAACCAGTGGCGTGGCACTGTTTATCGGGATATGTGATGTACTCCGAGTAATATCTGACAGTATCATAGAAGATATACTCATTATGCCTCAAAACACATTTAAAATGAAAATATCCGCCAGGAAAACAATCTAACAACGATCGACATGGTCAGTATTCAGAGACTTTTTGAAGGTTTTACTCGGCATGAGAAACTTTACTGTTGTTGTTCCTGCTGCTAAATTTGTATAGCATGCTTTCAACATTATATACGACATTTACCAATCGAGTTCGACACTTTTACTGATATCTTTATTCAATAGAGTTTGATTAAGAGAGAGAGAGAGAGAAGTTAAATAAATTTCAATGGAGAAAATGAGTTAGTGCAGATACGTGTCAAATATTTAATTAGTTTTTTTTCCTTGGTAATACGTCGACCATGTATCTTTACCATAACCATTGCCCATTGATTGGAATGAGAATGATCTGGCGTCTTGAACTTTGTTCTCCAGAAAATAGACATTCCCAGTATCTTTAGAATAACCACCATATGGATGAAGTATTTGGAAAGATGAGGCTGTTGCGCCATCAATTTTCTTGCCGTAATAATAGACACCCCATGTATCCTTGCCATAACCATAACCTAAATCGGTGAATGAAGAGGCAGAAGCACCTGCTACTTTTTGACTTCTAAAGTAAACATTCCGAGTGTCTTTTATATAACGTTCATTGTCTGTATTGCCATTGTTTTGAAATTACTGTCGTTTAGATTCTGATAATCGACGTCCATCGATAGTCACAAGCAGCACCAGAAAAAACGTAAGGATAGAGTAATACATTTAACAGGCAGAAAGGAATATGCCGAATGGTTTCATAGATTATAGTTATTCGTAATAAGTATTCTCTCTCCCTCTCTTTCAAATACTGAAGAGAGAAAAAAAAATTAATCGCCATGTATTTCGCTGTTTATTTTGTTCTCAGTGAGACCGAAAAATAAAGATTTTCGTTTTGTCATATCAAAAAAGTTTTTGAGTATGAAAATTTGGTAATATTTGGCAAATAAATATTCAAATAAGTGTGCCTACACTCATTAAAAAAAATGAAAGGAAAAACAACCAATAGATGGTGCATATGTTATTGACATTTCATTTTTTATTCGAGCGCGTATTACCTTTCGATATTGCTGAAGAAAAATCGGATAGACTTGACTCAAATTGACATAACGCACCATAATAACATTCAGGACAAATACATTGAGCGTTATCTTGAACACATTCACCATTGATACACGGTTGATCTTTCGGGTAGTTGACAGTAATTAATAAATGTGTTGAGTCAAAAATTAGAATAAGTTTGATTACAATAGTAACTCATTGGATGCAAACGATGATATTCAAAATTATGTCGAAAATTTCGTTTCATATCGGATGATCTTTCGATTATTTCTTCTTCATCTTCATTTTCTGTTTGTTCAAGAGAAAAAAACGACAATATCTTCTTTCTCACGCGACCCAAGTACGCACAAAGATTGTCCCATAAGTCGTTTTGTATATCTGAAAACTCACAATGATAGACATCGTCGATGTTAGTTAAATTACAAAATAACTCTTGACTCTCTGAACATAGTTTTATGTTTATCAGCTTCATTCAAACAATTCTAAATACCATTACAACGTGTGTATATGTTATTGTATTTCCAATAGTGACGTTCGGTTTCATCTGAATGATTTGTGCCGTCAATAACAATGGGCAATAATTCTCGAAATCCATGACAAATTGTTTGGAATGAGATGTATTTCGTCGCATAGTGGTCAAGTGAAGACATAGAGCAAGAATATAAATTGGTTTTGTCACATAGAGTAAACGGTCCATCTTCACAACCACAAACTTGATCATTGATGCGATAAGAAGAAATACACTTTTTTGTCATTTTGATGACATTTAGCTCGAAACATCGCCTTTTCCCCATGGTTTTATGGAAACTCTGGTAGTTGACAGTTTTATTTCAGCTAATATTTTCTCGTAGCTACGACAAAACCTGCAGTATTATACACCTTTCGATAGAGAATTTAATGGGCTACAAAACGATACTAAATAGTATGTATAATTAAATATAAACTGATAAAATTTGTTTCCATATGATACATTTTCAATACCACCAAAACTTCGTAAATATGGGCATAATATCAGAGTAAATTGCAAGTTTTTCTCATGGAATCGATATGACTTTCTCATACTAGATAGAACTCTTCACGGGCTATCGTATGATGTCAAAATATAGTGAAAAATAGGGTCCTTTCGATATTTTCTCCTTGTGGTACCTCTTACAAAGCCAGAAAAGCTCATATTCTGACACTTATAAAGTATAGAAATATGCCTATTCTTAGTAGAATACAAGGGTGAGGGTGTTGAGGGTGTTGAGAAAGTATATCCCATCGACACGCGTTAGAACGAACCTGATTGTTGACTATAGTAGTGGCAGTCATGCCGTTAGATGTACTGTTATCGTTCAAACTAACCACTGAAATTATGAAAATTGTTAATAAAACACCAACAATCCTATGCAAACGTTTGAACTACGATTTATCCATTAATATTCTACAAAATATGAAAACATTCCAAAGGTTTTTTACTTGTATACGACTCGCTTTGTACTTTGATTAGAGAAGAATTTTTATTATTATCGCTCGCAAGAATGCTATTTTGTTATCTTTATATGATAAACTTTTGACATATACGGACACACAAGCAAGCACAAGTAAACAAATGATTTTTTTTTATTGTATGACTAGAATATAGTGTTAATAAATCGAAGTACTCGTTTCTGATTCGTCATCAGATTGTCCTGTGTTTAAGTAGATAATAACATTACGAAAACGTTCATTTTTGAAAAGTGAAAAGCAACAAACATGCAGACGACATAATAGTATAATATAGTTAACATGAAGATAAGTCAGTGGTTGTACTAGAATGATTCTCTGATACAACCTTTCGATTGAACGAATATTTGTTTTGAAAATAGTGTCCAATTAGAATAGTAAGAGGCGCAATGAATTTCAATGCAATAGTTAAACCACCATCTATTTTATAAAAATATGCAAGTTTTCTTTTTTCAAAAACATAAAATATACTTACATAAGCCAAGAAGAGTCATAAAAGTACTTAATGGATTCTTTTTATCCATCACTGAGTAAGAACATTTTGTCAAATTACATTGACTAAAGTAATCAGTGTAATTGATTTCATAGGTCCAATTTTCTAACATTAAATTGTTCATAATTTGATTCACCGTTGTTTTACTAGAATATTGACTAGATTCTAATGAATTGAGAGGATCGATCGAAAAATTTTGTATATTTAATGCTTGTTTAATTTTATCTAAACAAGTTTGATTATAAAAACATTCGAGTGTTGATAAAAGTAACGAAGTTATTGGTAAACATCCGATAAACATGCCATCGACTACTGTATTATTTTGAACTCGAAGTGTATCAGTACAGTTTACTGCTTCCAATGTTCCACACGAGCAATTATCTTTGCATTAAACAAAAAAGAAATATTAATTAAAAAAAAAAGAGTTTTTCTTACTATACGATTTTGATTTGGTAAAAAAAGCCTTTGATCTATTTGGATCGGGAATAAAATGCCAATTTGTTTCATAAATAGTCATTAATTGATTTGCTAGTGCAATATTAACTATATAACTAAGACCGTCTTTAACGATGTTAGTTGTCTTAAGTTTAAACTCTTCTATCAATGATATTGTTTGTGCAGTAAACTGCTCTTCAGTCAATAGGTTAATACTAATAAATTCTGTGAGAGAAAGGTCAGTTATTGAATCAGATACGATTTGATGTGACGATTGACAAAATAATTGAAGTAATTGAAAATGTGTTGCAAGTATTGCTTCATGAAGTGAATTTTTTGCGGTCCATTCGTATAAATATTCTAGCCAATCATAAGATATGAATTCACTTGAACAAATTTGATGTAAAGTAAAATTGAATGAAGTAAATGTTTGAAATGGAGTTACAGTTTTTGAACAAGGACATGTAAATTCATCAAAATTTTTCATTTGATAATCTCTAATAGTGCTTATCGATGAAGAACTAATTTGGTAATTGAATTTGTCTTTAGATAAACCATTGTACACTGTTAGAATAACAACACTTATTATCCATAAAATTATGTAAAGACGAGTTGAAATTATTTGTTTCCGACGAACGTCATCATGTTGATTTGTTTCAAAATTTATAAAAAAATTCATTTCGAAAAAATTTTGAATTAAATAAAAACACCATATTCCTATACGTATGATTAATTTTATTTGCTATATAACAAAAAAAAAAGTCAATTTGAACTAACTTTGCGAAGCAAATGTTGTCGTGTAGTCAACTCGTATACGTTGAAGCCAACGAGTCAGTCTAATAATTGGTGGAATTGAAATTTTAAGAATAGTGGACAAACCACCGATAAGACCAAGCACAGTTGTAATAAAAGTTGAAAAATATAATTTTTTAGTTATCACATAAAAACACTTTTCGGGATTACAATTGTTATAATAGGATTCATAGTCGAGATAATCATTCCATTCTTCAATGCCCAGTTGTTTTACTATTTCAATGACTGATGCATTTACAGGAAATCTTGATGTCACATTCGGATTTAGTAGAAAAAAAGATATGGGAAGTTCAGTAACATTAATACCGTGATAAGGTGGCATAAAATTCAGACTAAATTAAACGGAAAAGAGAAAGAGCATATTCTAGTTATATAAAAATATGAACATACATTAAACGAATACAGGTTTCATTGTAAAAACATTCAATAGTTGTAGGAAGCCATCCATTCATCGGTTCACAAGCTATGAAAACGTGCGTACGACGTGCACCGCATAGTTGTGTCGGTATACCACTAAATGTATGATTACAAAAATCTTCATATGAGAATCGACATGAATCTGACGATAAACCGCATTGGCATGATTTATTAGTTGGATTGGTCCATAATAATCTTATTCGATTTTCTTCATTTATTGCTGAAATATTGTATGAGAATTTGGCATTACTAACAATACCTGATAGTAATTGATTTCCTTGTGCCATATTTAACATGAGTAATACAAATGGTGTCATTGTTACAAGTATTGAATTTTTCATTCCTTTGATTGATGTTGTCATACTCGATATAAATTCATTTTCGTTTGTCAAATAAATACTTAGATAATTTGTTTTGAGATAAGCTGTTATTGATTTAGGAATGATGTCTTTGACTATATTGCAAAGTATGCGTCCTTGAAGGTACGAACTTGCAAGTGTGATAGCGATGCCAAAGCCATTTACAACGAATCGTGTCTGTAATGGAGTAAAACGAGGAACACCAAACTCTTGTGACCAACCACTTGAACAAAACTGATGAAATCTTGGCGAAAATGAAGTAAATAACGAAAAGTTATTAACACTCTGTTGACATTCACACGTTAAACTTGGATATTCGCGGATCAATTGTCGATATACATCTATTGACGGTAGTTTTACATTATAAGTAACAGTATATGGAATAATTGTTGCATACGACATAATAGCTATCATACCCATAATCATCAACAAAAGATATATTCGTGTTGATAAAATTTCCGTATTTCTTCTATATTCTTCATTATGTACCTGTTCAAATAGATTAAAATTCATTATTTTCTCACGAATTTTACTCTTCAGTTTTCCGAATAAAGAAGATATTGTGTTATGTGTTGATTCATTTAATTGATTATTATTTCCATTGTTTGCTAGTTTTTCACCATATTTCGCTATAACTTTACGTGAAAACTTAACGGTTAAGATTGAAATATACTTCAATATAATAAAAAGACCACCCATTAATGATAGTAGAGTCACCATAATAAATGCAGCAGTTCCTCTTGAATTATATGAATAATTACATTTTGTTGGTGAACATTCAGAGTAAAACAATTGAAAATCGTCTGTAATTGACACATTTTCAATAAATAATTGATCAATAATGAGATCTATTTGTGTATCAATTGAATAGATATCATTTAAATCATTGTTTAATATTTGAATACTATCTAGATCAGGAAATAAGTTGATTAAACAATTTTGATCGTAGAAACATTGAAGTGTCGATTGCATAATTGACTGAAAAGGCATACATCCAGTATATAAACCTGGTAATTGTTTTGAATATATCATTGGTGGACTTATGACACCGTAATATCTATACGAATCAACTCCAGTTAAGTTCGAATATATACCTACTGGATAATTGCAATTTGATGTGTCAGTACAGTAGCATACATCGGAGTCTGTAAAACTTTGTGAGTTTGAAAATGTCTCATTGTTCAACAATCTTCAGATTTATTTTAAAGAAAAAAGCCTTTCAATTATTATTATTATAATAAGCTTACTTGACAGAATAAAATCCTTGATGTTCATTATCAATATTCATGTACAAGAAATTACTACTCAATGCTGAATAGAATAGATTTGCTTGAATAAAACTTCGCATAAATTCTCCATTTTGTTGTTGTTTAGTAATTGCATTTTGTATAGCATCTGCAACGAGAATCTCAATTTGAGAAGTGATTACATCTTTACTAATCATTTTTGTCATGAATAATTGACTTGACAAAAGGATATTCAATGCATCTGTCACAGCTACTTGAGATAAATGACACAATGATGCAAGTAATTGTAATTGTGATGAAATCATTCGACGAACATCAAGTGAATAATATAATGTTGGTATTGTCTTGAAAATCGATGCTATAAAATCATTTGTTACAAACATACTTGAACAAATCTTTGAATAATCTTTATTTTATGAGAGGAAAAACACAACGAAATAATATATAATATACCTGATGATATGAAACACTAACATTAATAAATTTTCCAATTTGAATTGATGTTTGTGAACAAGGACAACTTAACATTTCCGAGTAATCAACTGAAAGCCTTTCAAAAGTTGATTGAGAAGGATTTATGATTTGAATATTGTTTAATCTTAAAAGTAAACTCGCATAACCAACTAAACTAATTAGACTAATCACCAAGAGTACAATAAAAAGTTTGGTTGCAATCAATTGATTCTGTTGTATTTCAGTTGTATCCTGACTTTTTCTCACATAAATATTTGCCGTTTTCAAATAATGAGTAGAATCACACAATATTCTTCTTAACATTTTGTTTTAAGGAAAAAAAATGTTCACTTTTTTGTCTAAGACACACCTTTTTAAATAGTACGCTTTTTTCTTTATTAAATATCTCTTTTTTGTTCTCATCAGAACACTTAGATTTGTTGTAAACGACTATTAACATTATTACAATGCATGATCAATAGAGCAAGTTTAAAGAAAGAGAGCAACAGTTTTTTCTTTCGTCGACTTTCTGTTCAACGATAAGAAACATACGAACAAAGAAAAATTATAATAATCACAAAACCTGAACGATTGACTGTTACAAGATCTCAATTTTTGTCATTATTGAAATCATTCATAGAGACAGTGCTTTCAAATTCTAGTCGCACGATCAAATTTGATTATCATAAAAGAATTGAATATGTTGTTCGTTCTTCAACAATCGATGAGGTTTGATTTGAATAGGATTGACGGAATCAGTCACCAATTTCTTATTGATAAAAGTTGCAAATGTTCCCGTTCGAACAAGAATACAAGTTAATGAAGCCAATTCTCCATCATGTCGACTATTTTGATAATCACCATTTGTTATGCAAAGTTGTCGATCGACTTGAGAATCGATGTCATGTTGAAGTACATCAATTTCACCTGTCAATTCTAAGAAAATGACATATTGAGCTGGTGATCGATCAAGTTTTGCAAATGCAGTGAAATCACATAGACGAACGTTAAATCCTTGAGAATTCCATTGATCAATTGTTTGTTGAAGAGCATTCATAAGTTGTTGTTCACTTGTTTTCTCACCAATAATATTCAATAAATTTCCGACACGATAATCAATTGTAATCAAAGGAATACGAGGTACTTCTATTGGTTGTGCAGGTAATGAAATGAAATCATCTGTTCGATTGAGAAATCTTGTACAATGAATGACATCACCCATTCGATATCGAACTAATCCTGTGACAGTTGTTACAACGAGTTCATATCGATTTCCAGGTTCAATTTCTGAAATCAAGAATGTTTTTGGTTGTGTTTGATGAATGTCTTGTTCTCGAATGAATTCAAAGAATGCCGTTGTTGGCGAAAGAAAATATTCATTTGTATGAATATTTGCTAAACAACCAAAAAATCCTTCACTCGATGCATACATCGGCAGATTAATCAATGGTAATTGTTGTCCACAATAGAATTCAATTCGTTGTTTGTAAATAGTAAAACTACCTCCTAAAGCAGTCGATGCATAGATCAACGATGGCCAAAGTCGATGTAAAAGACCTTCAACATCTTGTCGCAAACATTCCTTTCGTATAGATTGAACTCGTTCTAATTGATACGATGATCCTCCATATTCAAGAATAACATCATTTAATGTTCGATTTAATTTTCTTAACAATTGTGAATCACGAATATTCTCTCGAACAATTGTACTGTAGTTAAAATCAGCATGTAAAATACAATTGATCATTTGTTGATTGTATTGTTCGATGAGTTTGATCGTATGCAAGAATACAGATGCAAATGGAACCGAATAAGAAAAGAGATCAGGTATAGTTAATGCAAACACAAGTTCAACAAATGTATTTGTTTCAAAATCAGCTATTTCTTCGATTAAATTCATTGACATCACATTGTAAGTAGAAATGAAATATTTAAGTCCAGGAAACGATGTAACAGCTGAAATGAACTGTGAAATAGGACCAATCGGTGTACCATCTTTCGATTTCTGATACATTGATGGTTTCTTTCCATTATATAATTGAAACATACGTTGTTCAGGAGATGGACGCGAAATTGGAAGAGATCTCCACATAACAGATGATCCAACAAGTGTAACTTTTCGTGTTTCAACTGTTGTTTTGCGTGAAATTGGAAGAAATTTCATTTGACCCGTTGTTGCCGAACTTGTTGCATAATAAATCACTTGTTCACAACAAAGTAAATTCTTTTCTCCATTGTGAATCATTCGATCGATATAACTACGATAATCATCATAAGTTGTCAATGGAACTTTCTCTCGAAATTCATCGATTGATTTATATTGACTATCAACACATCGATCAACAAAGAATGCACACAAATGATTATCACCAATAATCTTCGTTAATAAATCATTATTGACCTTTTGAAGATGACACAACGATTCATGATAATAATCTACAAACATATTTCAATCGGATCCTCGAAATATTCGATCCATAATCCATTTACGTAATTGAATACGAACAAATCTTTTCATTTGACATCGAACAGATGGTGAAGAAAATACAAATAGAGTAATAACACTACTACATACGAGTAAAGCAGACTGTACTGATCCCATTCTTTCATCAAAACAATAAAACACAACACAACACAACATATTATATTCTTCATCATATCTTTTTTTTATTTATCAAACAAAAACGATTGGTGTGTTCTTTGTTGTCAAATGTCATATATACACTTTTACAGATAAGACTGCGTAATTTTATTAGATTTCGATGCATTATTTGTTGTTGTTAATTAACAACATACATTAAAGTTAAAGTTGTACTTTGATCTTTGATCTGTATCTGTTGTATATGTTGAATTGCAAGGTAAAAGAATGTGATGAGATAAGAAATACGAATGTGTGCTTAGTTTTTTTTTAATGTTGTTTTCGTTCGATATCAACAATGGAAAGTATTCAACCAAAAAAAGTTCGACATCGAATTTGTCGATCACAGCCTATTGTTCAACCATTAGCTAAACAAGACGCACGACGTTTAGTATCCTTATACGAGTAAATCTTTCTCTCTTTATATATAGAATTATTTAAAAAAAGAATTTGTTTTGATTTGAAAGAGAATCACCAGCAGTGAATACACTCGATTGGAATTCAATTCATAATGATGTGTATGTGTGTTTTAGAAAATAAATTATTTGTATTTTTATTTCGTCTGTTTTGAAGTGTTGATGAAATAATCAATGTTCAAAATTTTAATGTTCAAAGTCAAGAAGAAAAAGCGTTAAATGATCGTATAGTGATAAATGTGTGTGGAAATCGTTATGAAACATTTCGACGAACACTTGAACGTTATCCTGAAACATTACTTGGAGCTGATAAACGACGTAAACATTATTATGATAAAACTCGTGAAGAATATTTTTTTGATCGTCATCGTGGTTGTTTCGAAGCGATTCTTTATTATTATCAGTCGAATGGTCGTCTACGTCGACCTGAATATGTTCCATTAGATACATTTATTGAAGAAGTTACTTTTTTTCAATTAGGCGAACAAGCATTGAATCAAATACGTAAAGATGAAAATATAAAAGAAGTCAAAAAAGTTCTTCTACCAAAACATCCTCTTCGTAGATATTTATGGATTCTCATGGAATATCCCGATTATTCGAAACTATCGAAATTTGTCAATATATTGTCATTAATTATGATTATAGTATCAACAATAACTCTTTCCATTGAAACTTTACCTGAATATGTTCATATTGATACTTTAAATTGTACTGAAATCAATTCGAATTCATCTCGTTCATCTTATGCTTGTTCATCGTATTTTATTTCTCCATTTTTTCTAATTCAAACAATTTGTATTGGATATTTTACAATTGAATTTCTTCTTCGTCTTTTGACAAGTCCATCATTAGTTCAATTCGTTAAAAATGCAATGAATTGGATTGATTTTATTGCCATAATTCCATTTTATATAACAGTTGCTATTCGTTTAGCTGGTCGACATAATCAAGTTGATTCACGTATTTATAGTAATTTGAGATTTTTAACTGTTCTTCGTCTTGCACGTATTTTTAAATTCTATGGTGTTTTTAAAAGTATGAAATCATTTCGAGTTCTTGCAACAGCTATCACTGAATCGTTACTTGATTTTCTGTTGATGATTATTATTTTAAGTTTATTTGGCTTTCTATTTGGTACAGTTGCTTATTATGCTGAAAATGATTCCAATGGTCAACAATTTGATTCAATTTTTAAAGCAAGTTATTGGGGAATAATCACAATAACAAGTGTTGGATATGGTGATATTGCTCCAATAACAGTCATTGGTCGAATTACATCATGTTTATGTGCATTATGTGGTGCAGCAACCATTGGAATGCTTGTCTCAGTTCTTGTTGATCGATATCAACGGATCTATGCGAGAACATTATTTATTAATGATGAACCAATTCATATTGATGATTATTCAGATGATGAAAACGAAGATACAGACAATATTATACGAGTTAATTCAGTTGACATTCCACTAGAAGGAGAAGAAGAAGAAGAATGAATGATTACATTTTCTTTTCTTTTTTTCTTAAGAAAATTTAATGAAAACAGATCCGTATCTTTTAGTTCCTTAGATTTTCTGAAGTTTTGATGACTAATAAGTTTGATTCATTGTAATTGTATATTTCCATGGTTTGGAGTCGAAATGGTCAATGATAGAATTCAATGTCAAAATCATACGAAACGAATGAAATCTTACGAAGAACCTTGTCAAAAACAATTAATTAGACATCATTCTTGGATCACTGGTCGATATTCTTACCAATCATCATTGTGACAATTCAATTTTGGTTTCTTTGATTTTCTTATTTGAATCTGTTCACCGATCTGTGTATGATGACAATGAAGAAAAACGAACATGATGTTTAACTCAATATTTTGTTCGTTTTCTGATTAATCTATTTTCAGCATTCTGGGTAATTTGAAGAGTACATACTTTATTTTATTTTGTATTAGGAATTCCTCGATTAATCAATCAATCGTTTTCGTCGTTAAATAAAAACACATTCTATTTCTATAGAAACACACAATGAAAACAAACAATATCTTTATTCTTTTAGACATGAGAAAGTTCTAAACAACAATAATATTTAAAACCAATCCAACAAGAATTCCCATCGCCACTTTTATCGACTTTCATTGATATTGTACGTGTAGGACATGCAGATGAAAGGAAACAAAATGGAGTTTCGCCATTCCAAAAACATTTTCGATTCGATGATTCCGAATAGAAACGATAATTTCTACCTGCATATGAAAATTCCTTGTAAATATCTTTTGTCGGATTACAATGTACATTGCACCATAGAAGTATTAACACAATTATCATCGAAAAATATTGTGCACGATCAATTAACATCATTCTATATCTATTCGAAAATTTCAGAAGATAAATCAAAAATCAATTCACGATTAAATATATTAATTGACAGAATATTATCTTGATAAACGAATAAATAAATGTAAATCTGCACTCAATACAAATCATCAACTATACTCTACCCGTCATAGAATACATAACTACTCACAAAATAGTATTCTTTATATACACAATAATCTTTTCTTGTTCTATGAATAACTGTTCTATCATTGTCATCTATTTTCTATACTATGTATACAATTAAAGCATTTGTTAAGGTTATACAAATGTAAATATATAACATATCCCATCATCGATTAGATACCGAATGAAAATGTTCGATTTTCTGTATTTTGATACTCCTAAGACTAAGATCGAAATAAAAGCCGAGACGATTCACAAAACCTTCGAACGCCAAGATATCATCAGCTATCTTGACATAGTATTAGTTTTTGTAAAACTAGTTATAATATCGTGAATTGTTTTATCTAGTGAAATGTTGAATTGTTTGAGTTCGAAATTATTGTTTAATGGAATAAATTCAATTGAACTATGAAGATAATGACTCGCCAAAACATACAATGGTTATATGTACAAAATGTGAAACAAGTTTCTATTTCAATCATAGACAAAGCTATTTCAAAGATGATCATCTATAAAAAAAGACACTTCCTTTTATAGTAATATTTTCAAAACCAATGATTTTATTTGTTTAAAAAAATCGTAGGATAATAATGTCGTTTAAAGGACGATGGCTGCTGAAGCAATTAATGATGTCTTTTGATCTCTACTGTCGATTCTAAAAGACACTAAATCGGATTGAATACGCCAACAATTTGTTTGAGTCGGTCGCCAGATGTTAATCACGAGAAATCTCATAGAACGACCTTCTCGTTATCTTCTTTCTCTTTTAGTATTGCTCTGCGATTGTATTTTGTTAATTTTTGTGATATCCTTCACCATTTTTTTATCTCATATATTGGTCTATCGTAATTCTGTAGCAAGAATAAAATTTATTTATCAATTGCAATACTCTATATATAAAAAAACGAATATTCATTTGTCAGTACATTGCCTTTGTTCGACTAGGTAACTTAATATTGTCTATAGTTATTGTTCAAGAAGTAGAGTCATATAAAACACCGATTTATAACCATGTACTGCAAATTATCTAAAGAATCAATTCTAGACTTACAACTAATTCATCCAAGTATAGTTCGTACAGAGGCTAATTGTCCAACCTGTAAGCAGTCTTTCCATGTTCATCGAAATGGTAGTAGTAAGTGACCTTGCCTCATATTAACTCCATGTGAATTTTATTTGGTTCATAGGAATACACAGAGTACCATAACGATCCATACACAAAAATGCAGTGATTGGACTGATTATTACTACCATAATTTCAGTTATTGTTCTCGTCTTTGGAACTTTTATGAATTACTTAATTGCTATTTGGAGTCAAAATACGGAAAATGCTATTGATATTGTGTATCAGAATGAAAACATTTTCTGTGAACTCGATTAGTCCTCAAATGGGTACTACTGAAAATCTTATTGGATACTTTCGAAATCAATTTCTATTGACAATAATCTCGTTCATAGTACTTATTGTTATATTGGCAACTGTTATTATTCGATTATGTTGCTGTACTATCGAAATTCAGTCAGATTTGTCATCGTTTATAAATAATAATGAAAAATATGGAATGACAGCTCCTACAATTGTACATGTTTCTGTCGGAACGGATACTTGCAATTTAGACGAATTCGGCGAACAATGCCCGTCAGTATAGCATTATCATATTGGAAAACAACAAGATATTTAAACGACTTCTGCTTTTTAACTTTTCACTTTAATTAGAAATCACTAATCATAAGAAGTTTTTGCAGTTGTTATATTAATTTATTGAAGATAACAATGCATCGTTTTTATTTCGATTGAATGAAAATAATAAAATATGATCATTTCAAAGCTAAACTGAGTCGAATATTTGCAACGATATTTTCAAAAGAAAGATTGTTCAACTTAGAAATTGTTCGAAAGGGCCTTTTCTTTTATTATACATCTCTTCTCCAGAATACTTTTTCATGAGACATATAAAAACACTACAAATCAAATATTCTTCTACAATATAATATTATTGTAAAATATGTCGTCAAATCAGGAAATATTCAACACAATTTTTGTTCACAATGAAGTCTCATTATTTTCATTTTATTTTTCCAGGCAAAAAAAAGTTTCATCAAACTTCTGAAGTAAACTTGCTAATAAACAAGTGCACTAGTTTCACCACGATTCAATTTCACCTAAACAATGTGTGTTGCCATCCGCAGTGATTCGATTTGACCCAAGTATGTTTCTCCAGGTGATCTTTTCTTTGTTATATATAATCTGATATTTCATCGACAGTTGTTGTAAAACGAAGAACAAGAATTTTACTTTTATTTTATGAAACTGTCATATGTATATGTCTATTCAAAAACAACTGATGAAGACGATAGAACGAAAAAATTTGTTGACATCGAAAAGGTTAATGAAAGACGTATAGAAAAGTGTACTCATTTCTTTTCGTCACACTTGATTTACTTAGACAAAATGTTTGTTTCGAATAAATTTGTATATTATAGAATGGTTAAAACTAGTGTTTTTATTGTTCTGTTGGTATTGTGTATCTGTTATTGTTTATATATTGTGATTAATCATTCAATAAGAATAAGATCTGTGAATAGTTTATCAACTGAAGATAAATGGAAAGAATCAATCTATGAAGAATGTAAATCATTTTCTCAAACAAATCGTT
>Ga0209915_1002124_pt1 | contig 23079 bp, 21 predicted proteins | sample ThiBiot_750_plan_FD_183952 | JGI IMG/M metagenome (GOLD analysis project Ga0209915, IMG submission 183952) | Wastewater bioreactor microbial communities from Cape Town, South Africa - Thiocy_cont_750_plan (SPAdes) | ecosystem: Engineered > Bioreactor > Thiocyanate-remediating > Anaerobic-Aerobic... | reverse complement strand
TGTGTGTGTTTTTTAACTTTTGTAATAAAATGAAATAAAAAGGCGCTAATATGCAGAACGAATGTCTTTCGTAATAAAACGTCGTTCATTGTCCGAAACTACGAGTGTTAATAGTGAAATAACAAGTTGTTCGAGTGATCTATCAGAAACAAGTCGATTGAGTTCAAGTCCAGTTCGACATTTGTATCTTGTTCGTCATGGTCAATATGAACGACATCGAACGATTGCCGACGGTCATTTAACTCTCCGAGGACAAAAACAAGCGTGGCATGCTGCGAATTTTTTAATTTCTCAACTACCAGAAAATGTTCTATTCGATTCATTAACTCATTCCGATAGTAAAAAAAGTGATTCTAATAGAAGAAAAACATTTTAGAATTTGTCTGTTGAATTTTGAGCTATTCGAACACGAGAAACTGCAACAATTATTTATAAACAATTGAAATTAAAGAAAAAAATCGACATTGAATATTTTTCAATTGATACCGATTTTCGTGAACATAATTATCTCTGTCGATTTCTCATCGAAGGCAATTGGCGTTCGTTGAAACGAGATTATTTTCATTTGAAAAAATCGTTTATTAAAAATGCTCGAACAACATTCGAAATCATCGTTGCACATCGAAATATTATCGGACATTGCATCGAATTATTAACAAATATTCAACCAGATAAATCAATTGCATTCAATGCATCGATTACTGTAAATTCAAAATTCATGTTTTTTTGTTTTTGGAAATCTTGTTGTTTTGTTTTTCTTTTCTTCAAAGCATATCGTTGTCGATGAAACGGAAACAACAGTTGATTACGCGTATAAACATGATTTTCTTCCGACTGAACTTTTAACAATGTGGGAAACGTATCATTCGATGAAACAAATCGACGAAAATCATGTTCATATTCATGTTCAAGGTGTTCGAGGCACACGGAGAAAAGGCTGTTGGTTTCCTCTTTTTGTATCATGTTTAAGATAGTTGTTTTTTTATTTAACAAATTAGAAAAGTAATTTGACATTAGCGAAAACATCGTTTATCGAATCTTTATTATGCATAAAAAATCCTTGTAATTGTGCGGCACTTAAATCTTTCGAATAGTTATTTGTGAGAAGTCGAAGTTCGTTTTGAAATCGATCGATTTCATCCCGAGTTGCATCAGGATAAAAACGAATTAACATTCGTTCGACTTGATTCGGTGTTAACGGGCCGATATATTGTTTGAAATCGACTCGACCCGGTCGAATAAGTGCAGGATCAAGACTAAAATTATCAAACGAACTTATTTCTTAGCTTTTTTATTTCTCAATAAATCGATTTACCGTTCGATAAAATTCGTTGTCATAAAAATAATTCTACCTTCAGTTGAAATAACTCCATCGAGCGCATTTAACAGACCGCTTAATGTCAACGGTTTCATTCCTTGGTATCTTACGGCGTCTGAACAAGAAAATCAATTGAAATTCTAGTTGAAATATGAAAAAAACAAAAACCTTCTTTTTCGTAATGTCGTCCGACAGTTGCAGCATCGATATCTTCTAGTAGAATAATACTTTCTTCAGGTACATTGCTTAGCAATTGCTGAAGACGATCATCAGTCATCGTGCCTTGACTTAGATTTAATGTACTTATACTCAAATCAAAATGTCCTGAATGAAAAAATATTCAATTCGATACAAAAAAAAACGACAATTGAAAACCTGCAATCGCCATAATTGCTGATGTTTTTCCTGAACCTGGCGGTCCGTAGAGAAGATATCCACGTCGATAGGGTATTCCTCGATCGATGTACCAATTTGGTCGAGAAAGAAAATGATCAACATCGGCTATTAGATTATCCATAATACCGTGATCGAGTATCACCGAATTCAATGGTCGTTTTCGTCTTGGATGACCAAATAAACGCCATTCATTAACTAAATCCATCGTTTTTCTTTTCTTTTCTCTGTCTGATTTCAATTTCGACTTACTTGTTGGAATATAAACAAGTGTTTTGCCTTCATTGGCGAGAAGAGCTGCATCTCGAGCTCGTTCTAACATATCGATGTAAATCGATCGATCTTGTCCAAATGCTGTCAATTGAACAGACTCGAATGGAACACCGGAATTAATCATTTGTTCACGTGTTCGTTCAACTTGAATAAATTTGCCTTTATAACGAAAATAATGTTTGCCAACCGATGGAACAAATGAATACGAGGCTTGAATCCGTGATGATGGATCGTCGTTTTTAATCAATGTCGTTCGAGCACTTAAATGCCGGCTCGAATCACGTAATTGATGAGAAATCCACTGTAATAACCATGTATAACTGATGTCATTATTTGGAACCTCAAGAGTTATCATGTATTGTCGACGAAAAAATATCAAAGCATATTGAGATGTTCGACGGAGAACAGCTAAACCTGTGCCAAGACCAATTAGACCTGCACCTGCACCGAAATATGGATTCGATGAAAGAGTATTCAATAAATCTGACAACATTGTTGCTTTTCTTTTACAAGAAACAAAACTAAAATGAAGATCACATTGCCATTGATTCATCAAAGTACCAATAGAATCTTGTAGAAAGAAAGAACGAACGAAGATTTTCGATAGATAGATCTAGTTATTCAATCAAAAGATTTTATTATTAAGAAGAATAGTTTTAAATACAACGAAGAAAGAGAAATCAGTTTGTCTAAAATTCAACTTGAATAATATCCGGTTGTACAGACGCGATGTTGTTTTGTTTTCGTTTGGTTTCCTTTTTTAAATTTCGATGAAGAATTAAAATTAAAAAAGCAAAACCTGGTTTCGTGAAAATATCTAAGATTCCATAGAATATCATTTCACCTGTAACAGAAATCACATTCGAACCTTCACATAACGCCCAAGCTATCGGATAAGGCGTCCAGAACACGACAATCCACACAATTAGAATCATATAAATTCGACGATTTTCTTTTCCAGCTGTACTTTCCGATGATTTCATTCCTGAATAAGCAATCGAATAAATCAAACACATCGAAATACAAGCAAATACAAAAAATGCCCATTTATATTCAGTCGAAATGAGACCACCGATTAAACCACAAACAATCATAACGACATCGACAAACATTGTCGAAAGAATCGTATTAATCGGTAGGCCAGCTGTTAGAAGAATTTGACTGATTATTAACGGTGATGTTATTATCCAATCGATATAACGAACATACCAAAATTGTCGTGCACCGGGACCACGTTGAGAAACTTCAACTGGTGCAAAACCTAAATTCGATGCCATACAAAAATAAGCAATGGACGTCGTGGTTAGAATACAAATATTGAATAAATATAATGTTCGTTCACGAGAATGAGCTCGTGTTGACAAAAATCCAATGACAAGTGTAGAAAGTCCCATCAAAGAAAATACCGACCATAACCAATTGGATCCATTGGTTGTTAAATTAAATGTTGTTAATGTTCCTGTTGGATTTACGCTCAACGCCTGATTACCCATTGAAAATTGAAAATGATTGGCAAGGTCAAATAATAAGACATTGAAAATAAGTTTGTTATTAAAATTCATCGTTTTTTTTCTCGTCATTTGGTAAATATTTGGATTTATATAAACATGAGTGGCATTCAAATGAATATTCTAATAAACACTCTTACTGATTGTGTCAATGAATTGAAGCCTTAGTAGATAGTCTTTATATTTTCAAAATTTATTTCTTAAAAGAACAAAAAAAAGGTGAATCGAACAAATCATTTGATAATTAAGAAAAGATTTTCTTCAATTTTGAAAAGCTAAAACAAAAATTAATAGAAACGAAATATACAAAGAATTCGATTCTTACAGAGTAGTATTCGATTTAGCTTCTGGTTTTGTCGTTGGTTTTTCAAGAGTTTTTGTCTTTGAATTCGAACAAGTTTCCTTTGAATAAAACAATTAGAAAAACCAAAGAAAGATTTCTTTTTAATGAAATTACTTCATGTTTTAAAAGGTCCTTGATAGCAACTAGCTGTTTACAATTTAAACATTGGACTTGTCCTTTGACTGTATCTTCTTCAATTTGTCTAAACATTCAAAATCAAAAAAATAAATTGAAATTCTTGAGTAATTACTCTCTAAGCTCTTCGATACGTTTCTCTTCTTCGGTTTTACATTGTTTCTAAACAAAGCACAATAATTACTCGTGAATTCATTGATTTTATTTCAACAATTACTTCATGTGCTTCAATTTTCGAAAAAGGAAACATCTTCTTGCAAATTTGACAATCCACTTCTGCTTCGTTTTCAATTTCTTCGTTGATGGGTTTCACAGCAACGGGATGATCTTGAGTCAAACGATGAGATTTGTCTCTTTTATTTTGGAAGGAATTGCTCGTATCAGCTGTAGGTTCAGAATTTCGATCTATTGGTCTTTCGCTTTGAGTTCTTCGAAGAGGAAGTTCACTGAAATGTAAAATTGAGTTTCACTTTGTCGAAAAGAAAAGAGAAAATTTACGGTGGAGAATCGTCGGTTTCAATTGATATTCCGCTGCAACGTTTCCAATGATTTTCGAATTCAGCACGTCGAAATTCTTGCGAACAAATACCGCATTGAAGTTTTTGTTCAGGACATCGATTTAAATGAGATTCATAATGCGTGTAACGTAAATCACAATCGGAACAAATTTCGTATTGAACTGAAAATAAAGACGAACGTTCGTCTTCGTCAATTAGACTCGAATTTGTTAATAATCTTCAAAAAAAAAGACAGAATGAAACAATCATTTTTGTTTCGTTTTGTAGTCTTACGATTGAGATGATGATGATGATTCGGTTTGTTGAATATCTTCTAATTGCTGACGAATCTCGACAAACGAAGGTCGATAGTTAGGATTTTTATTCCAACAAAGTTTCATCAGGGTCCAAAAATTGCTGTCACATTTCTTAGGTTTTCTTAATCGTTCACCAGTGATCGTCGCTTCACAAACATCATTATCATTGTCGATATACTCAAATGGCATTCGTCCCTGCGAACAAGCTTCCCACATGAAAACACCAAATGAATAGACATCGGATTTTTCAGAGTATCCTGATCGACCATTGGTACGAAGAACTTCAGGAGCAGCAAAACGAATCGGATAAATCGAACTCCTATTTACACGCTGAGAATTCGTTCGTGACAAACCAAAATCTGTTAGTTTAACCAGATTCTTTTTCGGATCATCTGGATCTGTTCGAAAAACAAGAACATTCCGACATCCTAGATCACCATGAACAACTCCTTTTTCTGTCATATAAACCATTGCATTCGCAATTTGAATGAATATTTCAAGTAGAATATGTTGTGCAGGATTAAAAGTACGCGTTATTAATAAACCACCTAAGTCTCCATCTTTTGCATATTCTTGTAAAAGATGGAAGGTAGGTTCACTTGCTCGATAATCATTCGGATCTACTAAACCAAATGTGTTGACAATATGTTTGTGTTTAAGTGTCAAATACAAATTAATCTCGTCAGTGATCTCTTCTGCAGACATTTCGACCAAAATAATTGGTGTTCTATTGTAATCTGATAACCAATTGGCTTCGTAAATTCGTTTTCCAAATGTTCCAGCTATTGGATTTCCTCGTTGAATGTCTACGTCTAATTTATATTTACTTGAACGTTCGAAGTTGGTTCTCGACGGTCTTTCATTGACCGTTGGAGAGGAACGACCACAATAAAAACTCGGACGATGATTATAACTCATTTTCAAGAAACAAGTAATGTCTACACACACTTGTGTTATCTTCGAAATAAAAGCTTGTCGTTCGTGTTTTTGTCTTAAATAAATATAAACGTTTTTTTTCCAAATATCATCTTTCGTCAAGACAAAACACAAAATCATGGAAAGATAAGCGATGTTTATTCTGTTTCATCGATATGTTATCAAGTCGTCGTTGAAAGTCATACGCTTACGGCCATACCACGTTGAATACACCAGTTCTCGTCCGATCACTGAAGTTAAGCAACGTCGGGCTCGGTTAGTACTTGGATGGGTGACCGCCTGGGAATACCGAGTGTCGTAAGCTTTTTACTTTTTGCTTTTTCTGCTCACTAATTTTCGTTAGTTTTCAATTTATTTTCTTTTCGAAAAAGGAAACAAATGCGATTAAGCACAAATAAACAAATACACAAAAGAAGAGAGAGAAATATATTTATATGCATATACTGTTCAAAACAAACAAGAGAAGAAGAAGAAGAAAAAAAAACAAAACAAAACGCCTCTTTTTTTTTGTTTCCAAAGAAGTTGATGACAATGTTACGAACGATAACAAATAGAAATAGAATTTTACAATGCACGGCACAGCAACAAGAAAAGTTTTCTATTTAAACAATTTCAATCTCATATTTTGTCGATAGAAGTTTGCTTTGAGGGGGAATTTGCTGAAATAAACATTATGTCAAAATGAAGAAGAAGAAACAAATCAAACTGTTCAAGAGAAAATAGTGATTACAATTTCGAAAACCAAACAAATACCTGAGCATTCACATTTTTGCTTTGCTCGTTTGAACAAGAATCAAAATTAGATTGAACAAAACTAAATGGCACATTGTTCTATTGACTTTCGACAACGGTGAATTTGACATCGTCAACATCGATGTCTTCGTCGTCGGATGTTTCCTTCGAATTGAGTTCTTGTTCGTCATCGGTTTGTTCTTGTTTAACTAATTCCGTGTTAGTTGTCTGTTCATTTTCTTCTTCGTCTTCGGATTTTTCTGCTTGAGCTTTTTGATTCAACGAATCAACGATTTGATCCAAACAAGTTTTCTTCGACGGACTAGATTTCTTCGGCATTGACATTTGATTTTCAATCGGTGAAAGTTCTTGTTCAGCTGCTAATAAACGACGTTTTCGATCGAAATATTTCGGTTGTTCAGCGGTTGTTTCATGTGCAACAACCGACGAGACACTTTGCGATGACACATTCGACTCAACATCATCGCAATCGACGAGATGTCCGCTAATTACACTTGAATTCGATGATAATTGTGAACCTTCATATTTCGAAAGACGTTCACGAAGTAATTCGTTTTCTCGTTTGAGTAGAGTCAATTCGTTTGACTCGACTGAATTCGATTTGGCTGCACGTGTGTACGTGTGTAATTGTAATTGAGATATGTAGGTTATTAATTGTTGACGAACTCGTGGAGATACAACGGTGGATTCAACGATTTGTCGAATGCCGTCGGTTGAAAAATCTGAGAAATCAAAAAAAAAAAGTTAGATTGAGATGAAACACATCTTTTGTTCGTACCATTGAAATTTGTTGTTGGTTCTTGAGGTGCAGGAGAATTCGAACGAACAACACGTAATGGTGATGGTCGAGTGCAACTGAACGAAAAACAATAAGAAAAAGGCTGAGAAGAAGTTCGATGAAATACCTGTTCGATGACATTGATTCAACTGGTAGAGCCAATGGTAATGGTGTTGGTCTTGGTAAACATGTGTTAAAGGCAAAATCGGCGTAGTGATTGTCTTTTTTCATTGCTGGATAGGGATAGGTGTAAGTTTCATTGGATGATGATGGTGCCGAGAGTTTCGCTCGTTTTTCCGTGGTCATTGAAGGCCCATCGTTGTTGATTTGTGTTGAACGTTTTTTAGAATTGGTTTGAAATTTTTCTTTGAATAATTCTAATTCTTCATGAGCTTTTCGATCTTCGGTCGAACGAATCTTTAAATACGATCGCCAATTATCGGAATTAAATCCCCAATGACAAATTCTATTCTCTTCGGATTTATGTCCGTGTGAAACGAACGTTCTCGGCGAGAATATCGCTTGACATGTGTCACATAGGATACATTCGGCTTGCGGTGCAATGTACAATGTTGGATACAATGTTCCTGAACATTTGCCGAAACATTTATGTTGAACTTTAATCGAATATAAACGTTCGTATTGATTCGATGGAACTGAATTTGCCGAACGTTTCGGCCCTTTGCCGTGAATTTGCAGTAGATTGGCGCAGAGACGTTCGGCATCGGTCTGAGTGATCAAACCGCATGACGGTGCGTTCATCGGCAGAACTTGACTCTTTTTCAGAACGTCAAGTTGATCGTTTGTACAACGTGAACAATAGATATGTAAACGTTCGCAAGCTGCATTGATTTCTTGTAATGAGAAATCTTTGAGAACGGTATTTAGAATCTCCGGTAGACATAAACGTTTTTCACCACCGACTGTGAAACAAGTTATTCGTTCGCCTAGAAGAACAAAAACAAAGATAATTTAAATTCAAAGTCGAAAATAATTTCGTTTTATTACCTAACAATAAACAGATTTTTGCTACGCCTGACCTACTTATCTTCATCGTTCGGTTTTCTTTTCTCAAGTTTCTCAGCCGAAAAATAAAAGTACGTATATAGATAGTCGACACACTCAACTGATCACGTCGATACATCTAAGTATAATGACGTACTCGCAACCTTGATCATGTATTATGTATACTTCGGCGAAAAGAGAAAACGTGTGTTGTCTATGTGTATTTAACTGCGTCTGTCGTTAATATACGAATGATTTTTATGAATTCTTAATTAAACAAAACAAGGCGTATACTATTTCATTTTTTCAAGCTTCAGTCTTCATTTGTACATTGATTTTACATGTAAAATAATAATGAAACTCTAAAATTTCTCCAAATCAATCAAATACAATCGGTTATGCACTAGATACGTGTACATCAATGGGGCTTTCTTTTCTTCATCAAGGGGTTGTTGTTTTTCTCTCTTGAATAATGCACAAAAGATTTTTTTAGAAAATAGTCATAGGTTTCTATTGAATATTCATTAGGTGTTATAAAAGATATCGTTCTCGATGTTATGCTGATAGTTCTTTTGAAAATTGAACAAAAGAAAAGAATTTTGAAAAGCGTCTGTGATTGTCAGGCGGCAATTTTTAATCGTAATTGACGTCGACAACAGTGAATATCTGTGCAGCTGTTACTGACACTTAGAATCATTAGGTCAAATCCAGAGAAGAAAAAACGAGTTATGAATCAAATAATTCTGTTCTTTTACTCTCTCTCTCTCTCTCTCTCTGCTCGAGCTCGACGATCGATGAGCTAACTTATTTGTCCTTCGTATTGTATTTAATCTTCGAATGTTTCGTTTCTAATCAATATTGACAAATAATTTTCATCCGACGAACAAAATGATTGACGAGGAAAAATGAAACATACCTGATGATAGTGTTGTTTCGGTTTTCGAGCGCGGTGAAACCGAAAGAATTGTGTTTGATGACGACGATGTATCAGCTTGGATACACGGTGGACCTTGTATCACAGAGCCAAGTGGTGGCTGAAGCCATTGATCGAAAGCGAGAGCTTCTTTTAAATGTTGTTTTTTAATCGATGAACAATTTGCTTGTTGATCTAATTTCGTATTATTATTATTATTTGTTGATGTTTTAAGATTTGAGGATGTTGAATTTTCTGTGTTTAATTTCGAGAGACCATTGGTGAGATGATGTCGTGGTGATAATGTTGCAACGGTATTCGGCGGCGGATGATTGTAGTAAAATGTATGTTGAAGAAATTCTTTTGGATTCGATGGTTGTTGTTGTTGCTGTTGTAAATGATGGCGAGCAAGTAGTTTAAGTAATTGAGGATCGAATGATGAGATTGAAGGTGCTATCGAATTCGATGGAGTCGACGTTGTAGTCGTCGTCGTCATCATAGGAATAATAGTTTTGTCTTTTTTTTATAGTTTTAGTGTTTGAATCGATATGTTCTACAATTGATCAAGAAAACAAATCAAGACTACCGAACAAATATGTCTCTTTCGGAGCGACAACGACGACTGCCCCCTGAGTTGTATAAGAGATGAACAGAGAGAAGAAGAGAGAGAGAGTAGGATGGAGAACGACAGTCCGGGCAACACACGTAATCCTCTATTTCTCTCATTCATTCATTCATTCTTTTTCTTTTCTCTTCTTCTTCTTCCCCGTCGGTCGGTCGCTTGCGGATGGTTGAACTTATGTATACGTATATGTTCAATAAGAGAGGCGACGACTGGCGAGGCAAAGAAAGGGCCGAATACAATATTACTAACATTCGCCAACACAGAAAAATAGACGAGAAACGGAAGAAGCAACGAGCGCGAGAGGTGAAGGTTGAACAAGCGAGAACGGGCAAATAGTAATGATATAGAGTGTTCGTTTCATAACAACATATACACACATACACACGTATAAAACCGGACAAACAGATAGAAAATGGCACGTCAAACTACGTAACTGTCTTCATCAAGAAACAATAAAAAAAAAGAAAATTTCATCTACCGAACAAATTGAATGCTTCTCCGATGTCTTCTATCTTATCAGTGTATGACGAAGAGAAAAACAAGAAAACATTCTCACTATTGTCAAAACAAGAGATTCTATCGAGGTCCCAATAGGCAATTCACTCTCAAGAATATTCTTCTAATAAAAAAATCCATCGAAACATCAACCTCGACGCACGGACTAATGACGACTGACTTCTTCTTCTTGAAAACAAAACAAGAAGAATGTGTTGTGTTTTTTTCTGTCACGCAAAACTGTTAAATATAAAAGAAGAAGAAAAAAGGAGGACGAAAGGCGAGTTGGTTGTTAACGTAAAGAGAAGTTGATGTTACATGAAGAATAAAAAAGAAAGAAAACCGACAGTAAGCACACAACAGCGACGTAGTTTAATGGATGTCTCATTTTATTTTTCACGGCGAGACGCATCGAGAAGAGAAAAAAACGGAGAAAGCACTCGTAAAAAAATGAGAGTGAGTGAGAGTGAAAGAGAAAAAAAAACACGCCTATTCACTACAGATATTTTGCTTTTTTATTCTTTTTTCGGTCTATCATACCATTGAAATAACTACGAAAAGAGAAAGAAAGGCAAAGTCGAATGAGAAACGAAAGAGAAAAAACAAGATTAAACTCTTCTGGTTCGGTTTTGTTTCGTACGCGTTGCGTGTACTTTGTCTAGTCGTCGAAAAACAGCAGCATTGTTATTCGATGTTGTTTTTCTATTATGGCTACGGGGACCAACTCGAAGTTTTTTCCTATGTGTGCTAATTTTCTTAAGAAAAAAGGGAGAAAATATGTCTGTAATTCGACTATTTTTAGTCCTTTAGTGCATCAAGAGGCAAAAAGAACGAAGAGCTTACTTGCTTTTTTCTCGAATGGAAATTATTAAGAAATAAAAAAGAGAAAGAATTCTATTATGTGCAGTTGTTTTTGATTATTGTATTTCGTGATTTTCTGAACAAATGCATTCGAATGTTAAATGAAAATCCCCTTTTCGATTGGCTTGAAAAGATAATCCAATCGTAAATAATAGTCAAATTCTATTCGATTTACTATTAATAAACACGAAGAAGAAGAAAAGGAGAAAAACAACAACTAGAAACTAAACTCTCAAGTTCAGCAGGTTCTGACAAATAGCTTCAGTAAAAACGACACGTCGAAGATTCTTAAAATTTAACATTAATATCAAAGAAAATAAACACCAAGGACAAAACCGATAAGATAAGTGTGTGTGTGTGTGTGTATGTATGTTTCATACTTTGCAAAGTCGAATATAAAGTGTCTCGTAGGCGGCAACAATTCTAATGAAAAAGCAAAGAGATCGTTATGTTTGCTCTGCCTTTAGACAGAAGACTGACAAAATCTTTTCTTTCTTTACAGTAGTATGCACTTCTTTGCGAGCTACCTTTTACTTTATTTTCTATGTAAATATGTCTCATGACATGAGCAATGTTGATTCATAGATATGAGACAAGTAGAAAAAAAAAATACGAAAAAGTGCGAATTTTGTTTTTCTTCTTTCGACAAAGAATTTCAATGAATATTTACATTGAATCTAAAAATATCGATGAAGTCAAAGAAGTAACCCTTCAAGACATAAAACTAGTCGTCGACAAATAATTACAAACCTAGAAAGAGGAAAAACGAGAACATTTGTTTTAACAACAAAAAAAAATAAGGACAAAATTTTCCTGTTCGACTCGAACCAACGAACAAATTCATTATGACAAGTGTGTTTATCGTGGTTTCTCTCTATTGACCTAAATTAGCTAATAACTCGCGTTTTTTTTGGAAATCAAACGTGTTACGCTCATTTTTCTAAAACCAAGTACTAAACAAATATTTTGTCATCCGATGACAAACTGTCAAGGAAAAGATTATTTTATTAACTATTCATACACGATTTTGTTTCTATTGTCTATCAAGGGAAAACAATAAAATGTACTGAATTATATAATAGAAAAAATATGAACGTAGAAAACAAAATTATTAATTAAAAAAAAATGATACAGGTGCGTATGCTCCCTTAACTAATGCGCAGTTAATAAGAAATTATTCGGTTCTTTTTCATCTCAAGAAAAACATGCCAAAGGCAGTTTCTATTTTGTTTTGGTTGTTTAATAATCTCGAGTATATTTATGTTAGCATCTGTGAAATTATTTAAAAACAAATAGGCTGGACCATTTTTCTAAAATAAATTTCTCGATAAGTTCATCGAGACGAAGAGAAATATTTTCATAATAAATAAATAATAAAAGTTTACGGTAAGATTACAGTCTGTAAGACAGAGTTTTTCATTTTATTTATTAAATGTTAACCAAGGATAGAAAGAACAGTCGGTTAATTGATAGATCTTTTATGAATTTGTCATGCGTCTAATTACATTTTGTTTTCGTATGAATGAATATTTTCATCGGTAATGCTAGCGGAACGTCTGTCATGCGAGATACTTTTAAATATTTTATTAAGGCATTGAAAATTCACCAAAAATATGCAGAATAATATCGAGAGAAAATCGAGAGAAAAGAAACGCCTGCTTTTTTTTTCTTCTGAGTACTAAATCGAGAAAAATAATGAACGAAGTTTAATTTCATTTCGAATTGGTTTCAATTTCAAAGATTTCATCATAATTTTCATTTTCATTATCAGAAGAACCGTTGGCTTTACACTGAGGAACATGTGGCATCGAAGATAGTGTTGGATTTTCTTGTGAATTCGTTTCGAATTGATCATTCGAAAGATTTCGATTGCCGAATTTACTGGAACTTTGTTCCTTGGAAATTGTAGATTGAGATTTTTGTTTTGATCGAATATTATTATCGGATGAAAGTGTGGGTACTAGTTTGTTTTCTTGTGATGATCGATCTTTCGGTTGTAAATTTGAATTAACTGACGAAGTTGATGGTTGATTTTTGAATTGATCGGCATTTGATAGTTTCGATTGCAAATTAGATACAGATGATAACGATTTGTTTCCTTTGGATGAAACTTGAGATTGTAAATTCGAACTAGACGATGAAATTGACGATTGTAATTTGTTCTTTTCTTGTGAATGATCTTTGTTATCAGATGAAGAAGTTGAAGATGAAAATGGTTTATTCTCAGCATCTAGTGAGTTTGTTGGAACTTGAGACTGCATATTCGAACCAAGTGATGACATTGAAGATTTGAACTCGTTCTTCTCTTGAGGATGATCTTTATTATCAGATGAAGAAGTTGAAGATGAAAATGGTTTTTTCTCAGCATCTAGTGAGTTTGTTGGAACTTGAGACTGCACATTCGAACCAGTTGATGATGGCATTGAAGATTTGAACTGGTTTTGTTCTGATGGACGGCCTTTCAATTGATCATTGGCATCAGACGAATATGAAGATGATTTTTTCTTGATATCTGACAAGTTTGTTGGAACTTGAGGCTGCATATTCGAACTAGGTGATGACATTGAAGGTTTGGACTCGTTCTTTTCTTGAGATTTGTCTTTCAATTGGCCATTATCATTAGATAAAGGTAAATTTGAAGTAAGTGATAGATGATCTTTCGGTTGATCTTTGCTATCAGATGAATGTTGAGATGATCTTTTATCAACGTTTGATAGGTTTGATGGTAATTTGTTTTTGTCTGATGGATGATCTTCGAATTGACCATTGTTGTCAGATGAAGATAACGATGGTTTTTTCTCGGCATCTGATAGATTTGAAGTAAGTGATGAAATAGAGGGTGGTAATTTGTTCTTTTGTATTGGACGATCTTTGAATTGATCGACATTTGCAAGTTTTGATTGAATATTATCATCCGATGGTGATTTATTCTTTTTCGATAAACTCATTTTTGATTGTGATTTCGGTTTATTTTTGTCTGTCTCAGATAAGTTTGAACGAAGATTTTCTTCGGATGAAGTTCGTGATGGTAAATTTTCAATAGATGATAATGATTTCCTTCCCTTCGGCAGGCTAATTTTGGATTGAGACTTTCGTTTTAAACTTCGTTTCGAACCAGTTGGAACATTGGAAATCAATGGACTCTGTCCCATACCATGTTGAATCGGTGATTTCAATGGATTTGTCTCGTTTTCATTATCCGAAAGTTTATTTGTTTTGTTTGAATCTGTTAGATTGTTAAATGGCTTTGATTTTAATGGATTACCAGCATTGATTCGACCGAGATCATTTAAAATTGGATCCGATTCTTAACGTTAAATAAAATAATACAATTCCAAAGAAAAACTTATGACTTACGTGTATCTGATTGCTTTTTTTGTTGTGGAGGATCAATTGTCGATTTTGTAGTGAACATATTTTGAAAAGGAGACCATCGATTTGGATCATCTATATCAAAATAAATCAAATCAAACGTATAAACTAGTACATAAACAAAACCGACTTTGACTATGAGATGATACAGGCGAAACATTCTGTTGATCGGTTGTTGTTAACGGTGGTCTTGTTTTTTGTAATGGAACACTTTGCAGACGTATATTATTATCATTGTCATGATGATCTGGATCTTTGTCTCGTTGTTTTTTCGAATCGTTTTTCTTTTTAGCTGCATAAGCAAGAGCAGCAAGAGCTGCAGCAACAAGTAACGGTAAGAGTAGACCAGCGATCCACCATGGAGAAAAGCCAGCAGCAGCACCACCTGCAAGTGGTGCAGCCATAATTGGATTACTGGCAAGACGAGCTGCTCCGGCATTATTCGGTGGTTTGGGTCGATTTTGAGGTCGATAAAGTGCATCGGGATGAGCTGGAATAGGTTCGTGAACAGGACCACTATGCAAAACGATTTGATTTCAACAGAATCATGAGAATTGAATTCAATTTTTCAACCTGCTTCGTTTTAGTCGATATCGTACAGACATGAATTAGATTTTGTGACGATCATTGACAAATAGACAAAACATTTGATGTTTTTCAATAAGATTTTAGGATGAATTTCAATGAACAAAATCAACAAGAAGGAAAAACAAAAACCGATACGAAACTATTTAATAAGTAGAAATTTCTGTCAATTGATTTTATTTTCACGAAATATTAACAAAGAAAAAAATTCGAATATTTCTCTATGAATCTATGCAAAAATCATTGCATAGAAAAGGCGCCTGAACAAACATTTTTATTCCAGAAAATATTTTGATAACATCTATTTCAAGTTTACACAAATACCAAAAGAAAAATAATGATTTTATGAAAAATAATCACAGAAAACAAAAGCAAATGAAATCACGGTTGATGCTTATTTTTGAAATGTCAATTATTCATCGACAGTTTTAGGTGTTGCACCACAACAAAATCGTTTCCAACTAGATCAAAAAAAAAACATTCATTTACTGAGAATTTCGCATTCGAATAACTTACAAAGATGGTTTCTTTTTCTTCTGTATCATTTGTCCTTCTTCATTATCGATGATTTCCATTCTCTGCAAAATGAAAATAAAAACATTATTTGCAAATGCAAATCGAAAAACATTTGAATTTACATCATGACCATGACGAAGATTGTGTTTCGATGATTTCTTTGATTTTGTATTTTGATCATCTATCAAAAAAAAAATTCAAGTAAGTAGAAAATTCGATATTTGGGTTGAATTACCATCTGCTTGATTTGCATTTCGTGTTCGATCATGATCAATAGTTGCGTATTCTGCACCAGTACGATTCGATCCACAGTTTAACTTCAAGAAAATCAATCGAATGATTTCAAAAAAATCGATTGAATTGAAATTTACTTGATGTTGATTTAGTTTGTCAGCTGGAATTAATTGATTGCAGGTTTCACAAGGAAGCTTCTCAGTAAGACCTTCTTTACTCATGGCTCTCGCACGTTCTTCGGCTCGTTTCTTGTCTTTTGCTCGACATTCTTGCTAAAGAACAAACAAAAAATAACTGAAATCTGTTGAATTGAGTCTCTACGAACAGTATGCTTCGCCCAATTCGGTATGTCGATTAATGCATTGCAAATTTCACATGGAACATGTGCAACACCATGGGATTTTGTTTGGCGCAGTAGGTTTTCTCTTGAACTCGTCAAATTACCCGGATTACGAGGACAATTTTTCTACGAACAAAACTTCTCGTTTTTTTTTTGTTTTGTAAATCGAAAAAGGTCAAATACAGTGTGCGCAAGTAAATCGTCTGTGCTGCATTTCTCATAGCAATATTCACATTCGGTGATTTTAGCCGAATTGAATGTTGGCGGAACATCGGTTCTTGCGACGGGCAAATTGGGATTGACTTGAGGACGTCGATTTTCAGGATTTTTCGATAGTCTTGGCGGAGTTTCGACTTGATCTACTGGTGCACAATGATTTTCATAGTGATATGCGAAATGAGAACGTCGAATTAATTGACGACAATTGGGACATTGTTCAGTTTTATTTCCACAACTGAGTAAATGAGCTTTTAAAGTATCATTGGATGCAAATTTTTCTTGACAAAATGAACATTGAATTTGACGATTTTTACAATTTGTTTGCTGGAAACAAAAGACAAAAGAAATTTTAATTGAACAAATGAATTTCACTTGAAATTACTTGATGTTGTCGAAAATAGTTTTCATCAAAGAAATCTTGTCCACAATCACATGAATAAGTTGAGCCTTGTTCGTCATTTTCCGTTGTTAATCGGAGCTTTTCCATACTGTCTCGTCTTCAATCAAAGTCAAGTTTCAATAATAAATTTCAGAAAAAGGTACAAACCTTGTTCGACTTGTTGCCATTTTACTTACACAAAAAGAGTATGAATAACTTTATATAAATCTGCAAGATAAAAAAAAGAAACTCAAACAATTTGATAAAAGCCTCGTTATCATTGAATAAATATTGAGGCGTATCTTATTCGTCTTTTTTCTCATTCATCGTAATTCTGTTTTTGGAGATGTTGTTGAAACGAGCGTCAACAACTCAATAAGACTTTAGTCACAATAAAAGTAAAAACAGAACGGCAAAATTCGATGACTACCTACTCAGTCAACGGAAGAGACTCTGATTCATTCACTCGAACTTGAAGAATCATAATAAGCCGCAATCGAATAGTACACTCGCACGTGAAGAGGTCACTCGCAGTCGACTTTCGAAACACCAGGATTACTTCAACAATTTGCTACAGAAGAAATTTATTCAATTGAATTTTTCTTCTAACTGTTGCATTTCGATTCGAAAGAATCAGTATGTACGATGTATATTCACAAGTTTCTGAAGTGATTTATTACAAAATTTGTAGTATTACAATAAACACTGACATTAGAAGAAAAAAAAGAAATCCTCGTTTGATTAAACAAACGAACGCACACCCAGACACACGAGTTCAGAGAATATTTTATTATGAAACAATGATTTGACAATGTGAGTTTAATAAACAACAACGAGTATTGAAAACAAAAGAAAAGAAAACAAAACGAAAGAGATTAAGAGTTTTGATTTGTGTATTTTGAAGAATGAGAAATATGATTAAAGGAAGACACAAGAAGAGAAAGTGAGAATTCTCATTCGATTTCATTTTCCAGATGTGAAAGTATCGATAAATTATCGATCTCATCATCATCTGGTGGTAGTGGTGGTTTACTGTACAAAAAAATAAAATTATTTCCCGTATTATCATCGAGACAAAAATTTTTTTCAATAGGCCGAGAATCATCATCATCCGAAGACGAAGAAGAAGGAGAATAGCAACGCATTTCATCGAGATTTGTTCGTAGTTGAAGTCCATTTAATTGAGAAAGAATTTGACGATATTCTTCGATTTGTTCATTCGATCGATTTAATTCATCGCGAAGTCTAAATACACAAAAATGATTTTTAAATTAAAAAAACAACAACAACAAAATCTGTCGGTTTTTTTTTCGCTCGACAACATGCAAAACAACAACGAAAACAATAATTATATGAACATGCGAAATAAATATTTCTAAATCTATTTGTAAACCCACCTGAGATGATTAGACAACTGTCTCATGTGAACAGAGCCTGATACAGAAAAAAAGAAAAAAATCATGCAAATTTTGTTATTAAAGAAATTTGATTTTGATTCTATAGTTTGTTTTTTCCCCGATTCTATTAGCTAAGCTTGAATATGTGTGTGTTTCTCGTTACCGTTCAGCTTGTTTTTCACATTCGATTCGTCGACATTTCTCTTCTTGATACAAATTCAACATTGGCGATCGTTGAGCATGAATAAGATCCTAATCAATCAATGAAAAGTGAATCGACATTTTCAAGATTCGTTCTACTTTATTCGATGCTGTATGATTCAAAGCTTTGACGCCCATTTTCGGCGGTTGTTGTTGAGTTGAAGACGAAATCGATTGTCTTCGGCTGAAATCTTCGTTGGTTTTCAAATAATAATAAGTTGCTGCCGAGGTTTTATTAGTAAAAGGTGTCGAATGAATATTATTCGATGTCGATGCTAAACTTTGCGTACTTCGTGTGAGATAACTGTTATTCAAAACAAATAACGGTGGTTGCGGTGGAGGTGGTGGCTGTTGAGAAAGGGAGAGTCGACTTGTTGAATGAGCAAGTGAATTTTGAGAAGGTGATGAGGGCGTTTGCATGGATTCAATGCAAAGATTATTGAGGAAATAGAGAGCTTTTGATGCATGATTTGAATTTGTTGTTGGCGGTGGTTGTTGTTGTTGTTCGTCATCGGATTGATCTGGTTCGATGAATTGTTTGTTTGATATTGTTGTTTGATTTTGAAATATCGGATTGGTGAAAGACAATGGACATCGAATGTTTTCTTTATTTAAATTCTCGGTAGTTGATGTGACAACAGTTGGTGATGTTGAAATCGAATGATAGCCTTGTGATGAACCATTGGTGGTGGCTGTTCCTGCCAACGACAAAGAGATTTGACTGCCAAATGGTGACGAACGATGATCGGTGAGTTGTTTAGAATATTTGTCTGGCATTGAGTGATGATAGATGTGATGATGATGATGATGAAAATGGATTTGTGTGCCGTTGGGTGTTGATGAATAGAAATGTTTCATGTTGGTTAATTCGCCGAGAACGTCTTCGAGTTCGTTTAATGAATGACGAGTAGGTAAATCGATTTGTTCGAATAGATCGGCGAGAGTCGAATGAAGAATTGAATATTCTCGGCCTAAATCGATATCACATTTATCATCACGTAGATACAAATCATTCGAATAGCGAAGTTCATCGAAATCTCGATCGATTGTCTAAAAACAAACAAACAAATTTCATTATTCATCATCAATTTATTTGTTTTACCGAAATATTTGCTAAAAATCTTCGCATATTTTCCGATTCTTTGCCGACGAAATCATTCATAAACTTCATGTACGATTCTTTAGCACCGAACCTTCGAAAATGAATTCAATTATTTTTCAATTTGGCAAATAAATTTTATTTTACTTGGAGAAATTGGCCAATGTTTGCAAAGTTTTGGCGATTAATGTTAATTTTCTCGATGATTTCTCGTTTGGATATTCTGAAAAGTGTCGATTGAATGAAAAGAAATGTTTTTTTTTCTGTCTCGAGAGATTTTACCTTGAGTTAAACCGAATAGATTCGGCGAGAGAATAGCTGGACAAAGAAAACGAAGAAAAACCGAACCACTAATGAGATTGAACATCGTCTCATCGGACGATGATAATTGACGAAGTTTCCAGAAGATCCGTTTTAATTCCCTTTTGGAAAAATCGAAAAAAAATGTTCAACAAACAAAAAAAATGAAAATGTCTTACTGAGGAAAAAGTGAATGTGATTGTTGAATTTCGAGCCAAATTTTTTCACAAAGAAATCTCAATGTCATTTGATTTCGTTCTAAATTCTGAATATTTGAAACTCGACCGGGATCAACTTCCAATTCGATATCATTGCCATTTTTCGACGTCACAATTTCGGTGACAAAACGCGTCAATGTCTCGCGTAGGTACGTTTCGCCGATTAATTTCATATAGGCTTCCATTGATTTTGTTGCTATGGAATTGCCACGAAATGTCAGCGTATTGTCCGGCGTCGAGAGAATCTCGGCTTGAACGATATCGACAAGAAACGAGGTCGAAAACGAAAGAGATTGAGCGATACGAGTGAGTGATGTTGCTAGAAAAAACAAGTTTTTGCCTTTTCAAAAGATAAAAGAAAAACAAACCGATTTCGTCTTTGTCACGAAGACTTATGTGCGGCTCGAGAATTCGAATTAATCGAAGATAATCTCGACGAATATACTAAACAGAAAACGCGTTGTGTTTTTGTTTGAAAACAAATTTTGAATAAAAAACCTCTTGCAAATGAGCATAAGATTCAATTGGTAGGATTTGAATGGCTTGATATTTGGCTTTGATTCGAATGTTAAACGAACCATCTTGTAATCTTTGTGATTTTTCTTTCCCAGTTGGAATTGATCCCGATGGAATTTGCAGAGGATACCATTGTTCAATGAATTGATTTCCAGTTATTGTTGATAAAGGTATATCAACATAACCGATTAGATCAATGTCATGGCCGTTGATTTGCTTTTGTTTACGTCGTTCGATTTCTCGGTAGATTTTACAACGAAGGACTGAACAACCTATGATAATAGATCGTTTGTTTAGTTTGATCATGCTTTTTTTTTTGTTAATATCGAATAAAAATACCTTCGGGAATATCTTTGAATGTGAAATTCTCTCCCCAGAAGAGAATTTCCCGTCGTTCTTTACTCGTTGTTTTTCCGTAAATATCTTCATCGAGAAAGATTTTCACGTAATATCTTTTCTTAACAGGTAAACCTTTGGCTTCTAAAATCCAAATATCTAACGAATTATCAGTTCTTAAACCTCGAATTTTCGTTATTGTTTCCAACGATGTTTGCCGTAGATTATTCATCAACGTTGAACAATCAGGTGAATAAGGTTTCGATCGAAGATAATAATTCTTTTTCTCATGTTTATTTCGTATTTCGAGATATTGACACGAGGAGAAATGTTCATCGGATGTTGTTGTATCACATGATGATGTTTGCAGAATACTTGGATGTAAACGACGAATATGATATGTATCTAACATGATTTCAGTAGGAAGACCTGATGTTGACATTGATCCTAATGAATTATTTGCAGAAGCACCATTTAAAACAAAAAGAGATTCATGTGAACGAGATCGATTCGCTGGAATGTTACTATTTGATGAAGAAAGAGAAAAAGAAAACACAGAGAATTTTGTTTTTTTGATTTTCGAAATGAAAGAAAAATGATGTTAATTTACTGAAGAGATGGAGATGTTTGTGAATTGATGTTTGAAGCTACCAATGGTTGTTGTAATCGCTTTTGACGTTCTAATTTGGTTACACTTTTCGTGCGTTTTAATGCATCGGCGTTGATATTTGGCGATGGTAATGATGATTTGTTTGTTGTTGATGAACGACCGAAAAAATAGGAGAATTTCGTTTTCGATTGACGAGTCGTCGATGATGACGTTGTTGTTGTTGTTGTTATTGAAGAAAGACGATCAGATAATGAGTCTATACATACGACAAATAGTTTGTAAGGACAAGGATTAACTTTTATTTTGAACGAGAAATGAAAGAGAAAAGAGAGAAAAAAAGAGAGTGAAAGCGACTGTGTGGGAGAGACTGAAGGAAGAAAAAAAAAGAAAACGACCCTGGCAGGACTCGAACCTGCAATCTTCTGATTCGAAGTCAGACGCCATAGCCATTAGGCCACAGGGCCGGTGTTTTTCATATGAACAAAACTCGAACATATGATTTTACACTGACCATTTTGACCAAAAAAACGAAATCTACGACCCTGGCAGGATTCGAACCTGCAATCTTCTGATTCGAAGTCAGACGCCATAGCCATTAGGCCACAGGGCCGGTGTTATCGACTTCAATCAAACAAAAACACATCAGTTAATACGAGCGCATCGATCTGAATTTCTAAGAAGAAAAAGAAAGCGACCCTGGCAGGACTCGAACCTGCAATCTTCTGATTCGAAGTCAGACGCCATAGCCATTAGGCCACAGGGCCGGTGTCATTAACTAGTGCAAAACGTAAACACATTAGTTAACATTGAACGTATGTATTCAGAAAATAAATAAAAAAAAAGACAACGAAAACGACCCTGGCAGGACTCGAACCTGCAATCTTCTGATTCGAAGTCAGACGCCATAGCCATTAGGCCACAGGGCCGGTGTTTTTTATATGAACTAAACGCAAACGGATTTATTGTACATGAGCCCTCGATTTTATTTTATCTAACAAAAAAACTAAAAAAAACAAACAAACGACCCTGGCAGGATTCGAACCTGCAATCTTCTGATTCGAAGTCAGACGCCATAGCCATTAGGCCACAGGGCCGATGTTAATCAATCTCATGCACCGTGAACACATCAGTTTACACGAAATCTCGACACTTAAAGAGCTAAGAATCATTGAAAAATCTGTTTCCACTTTAAACTTTCACACGTAACCTGCTGTTTGTTGTATGTTTCTCAGCGTGATATCATATTGGCAGAAAAAAGAAAGTCAAAATGAAAATTCTTACGTCGAAATATCTAAATCTTGTTGTTGATCTATCGATATGTTATCGATTGAATTGAAATATTTCAAAGCAGAAGAAAAAGAAGAAAGAGGGAGAGAGAGAGAGAAAAAAAGACTGTTGTAATGAATTGTCTACCTTGACCCAAGAGGAGAAAAAGGTGAAAAATGAAGGTACACACACCTTGAACGAGCATTTGATCACTTTCTATTCATTTGTTAAAAGTGTAAAAAGACACGAATGTTACAAATAGTCTTTGTTTAAGGCGTTGTCATTCATTCTCGATAACGAAAGTCAATGTACACATAAAAACGCCTGAGATATAACCTATG